>OGOW01000386.1_pt1 | contig 52497 bp, 49 predicted proteins | sample 1552781 | NCBI WGS metagenome assembly OGOW01 (sample SAMEA2580145, study PRJEB22360) | human gut metagenome | biome: human gut; feature: human-associated habitat; material: faeces | place: Denmark | collected 2008/2010
GCTTTGTGCAATTTGACAATCGCTAAGTTATGAACCACCTTTTGACACCCTAATCATATTATCTCAACTGTAAAAATTGGCATATTGAATTGCAGATTTGCCGTATGATGAATCCTGGGTATAAAAGACCTATGGGGATGGAGGGGAGGAGCGTTATGATCGGTGGCGTGGATGGATACAAATGGAATATCACAGATTCCTATGATAATAATTTAAATCAGCGGAATAATGTTAATAATAAAGATGAACTGGGACAAAAAGGCGCGGTCGATAAATCTAAGACCACAGAGTGCCAGACCTGTAAAAACCGCAAATATGTTGATGGCTCTAACGAAGCGAACGTTTCCTTTAAAAATGCTGCGCATATTTCACCGGAAGCGGCATCTTCTGCTGTCCGGACACATGAGGGGCAGCATGTTTCCAATGCGTATCACAAAGCTGCCACGCAAAACGGCGAAGTGGTATCTGCATCCGTCAGAGTCCAGACATCGGTCTGCCCGGAATGTGGCCGTTCTTATATTTCCGGTGGTGTGACGGACACACAGATCAGATATTATAATGAGTCGAATCCATACCAGCAGGATTTAAAACAGACAGACGGAATTAAACTGCGTGGGGCAAACGTGGACGAGATTGGCTAGATTTTTCGCACGAAAGCCCCGGCTTGAAAACAATATAAGAATGGAGAATTTTATGTGTACAGCAGCAACTTACCTGACGAAAGACTTTTATTTTGGAAGAACATTAGATTATGAATTTTCTTATGGCGAGGAAATCGCGGTGACACCGCGGAATTATCCATTTCATTTCCGTCACACGGAAAATCTGGAAAAACATTATGCGATCATTGGCATGGCGCACATGGCAGGAGATTATCCGCTTTATTATGATGCGGTGAACGAAAAAGGCGTCGGCATGGCGGGACTTAATTTTGTCGGCAATGCATATTATCATAAGGAAGAAAGCGGTAAAAAAAATGTGGCATCCTTTGAATTTATTCCATGGGTGCTTGCGCAGTGCGCAACGTTAGATGAGGTGCGGGAGCTGATTGCAGATTTAAATATTGTGGATACGCCGTTCAGTGAAAATCTGCCGTCCGGCATGCTACACTGGATCATCTCAGATAAGAGTGGATCGATTACAGTAGAATCCATGAAAGACGGACTGCATATCCATGAAAATCCGGTTGGTGTCCTGACAAACAATCCGCCATTTGAGCAGCAGATGTTTATGCTGAATAATTACATGGGACTGTCACCAAAACAGCCGGAAAATCATTTTACGGATAAACTGGATCTGAATATGTACAGTCGTGGCATGGGAGCATTAGGACTGCCGGGTGATCTTTCATCAGCTTCCCGTTTTGCGAGAGTCGCGTTTACAAAAATGAACGCAGTTTCTGACGATTCCGAGGAGGAGAGTGTGGCACAGTTTTTCCATATCTTAGGATCTGTCGACCAGCAGAGAGGCTGCTGCGAGGTATCCGATGGAAAATATGAGATCACGATCTACACCTCCTGCTGTAATGCAAGCCGTGGAATTTATTACTACGCCACATATTCCAACAGCCAGATCACGGCGGTGGACATGCACAGAGAAGATCTTGACGGAAGTGTTCCGGTGCATTATCCAATGCTCACAAAACAACAGATCCTGTGGCAGAATTAATCTGGTATCATAGGATACTTACATTCTTTTAAAACAAATTCACAAAAATTTCTTACGGCAGGCGGCATAAACGCCTGCCGGTCATGAATCATATACAGATTACGCTCCCATACAGGCGCACTGATCTGCAGAATCTTCACATCCAGCTTTAATAAAAGATCCATATAAGGAACGACGGCAATGCCAAAACCCTGTGCAGTGAGTCCCGCAATCACCTCGGCTTCCTCTGTCTCATAGGCAATCTGCGGTACTGCATTGATCTGTGAAAACAGATGGTCCACAACGTCACGCATACCGGAACCGTGGGAAAAATAAATCTGTGGATAGATGAGCGTTTCCGTCAATGCAACGGACTGTTTTGCTGCCAGTGGGTGATGGTCTGGAACGATAAGTACCAGATCCTCGTGGGTGATCGGCACAGTGTCTAACGATTCTGTCTCCGGCGGCATGGAACAGAAAATCAGATCATAATCCCTTGCCGAGAGACCGTTGACAAGATCGCCGGTCGAGCCGGTATGAAATGTAAAACGCACATCATGCTCAGGATGGGATGCCAGATAACGCGCGGCAAGCTGCGGAATGAAACTGACACCGAGGGAACGCAGTATGCCAAGCCGGATCAATCCGTCACCGCGTGCGCTCCGCTGCAGGGATGAAACTCCGGAATCCAATGTGGCAAGCGTGCGGTTTGCGCAGATTAAAAACTCTTCCCCAAAACTTGTGAGTGTAGTATTGCGTCCGCTTTTTTCAAAAAGTGCCACGCCAAGTTCTGCCTCCAACTGCGAGATCGCATGGCTTAAACTCGGCTGTGTGATACAAAGTTCATGTGCAGCCTTTGTGTAGTGCTGCATTTTTGCTAAAGTTACAAAATAACGAAGCTGGAATAAGTTCATGGCAATCCTCCTTGTTTTGCGAAGCAAAATCCAATTTTACATGGTAAAATTTGCCCAATGCCGAGGAGAGGATTTTCCTTCCTGTTTTGCTCATTTTATCACGATTAATAGATACTGTCTATCAAACTATAAAAACTATTGATTTGTTAAATGAATTAGAAAGGTGTAAAGTGTTTCTGAAATTTGGGGATGGCCATAAATGCAGAAACAGGACTTCTGTAAAAACTTCCCCGGGAGGAAATATTTAAAATGAAAGAAACAGAAATACAGAAAGAAAAATCCCGCCGCACGGTCCGCGGGGAACTTGCACTCATGGTCGCAGTTGCCATCAACAGTCTTGGTGTTGTACTGATGCTGCATTCCGGTGCAGGCATCTCGGCAATATCAAGCGTGCCGTATGCATTTTCCGAAGTTTTCACACGCGTATCGCTTGGAACCTGGACTTATATATTTCAGGGACTTCTGGTGCTAAGTCTCATGATCCTGCGGAAAAAATTTGTGCCGCAGTATCTGTTCAGTTTTGTAGTGGGATTTGCATTCAGCGAATTATTGGATGTGCATGAGAGCTGGATCAATGTTTTGCCGCTGACGCCGGGATATCGTGTAATCTATTTTCTGATCAGTTATATTTTGCTCTGTATTGGAATTGCTTTGTCGAACCGATGCAAACTGCCGATCATACCGACGGATTTATTCCCGAGAGAATTGTCGGATATCACATCCGTTACCTATTCTAAGATCAAAGTTGGATTTGATGTTACCTGCCTTGCCGTGACAGCCGGACTGACCTTTGCATTTTTAGGACATCTTGACGGCCTTGGGATCGGAACCATTTTAGCCGCATTTACTATGGGAAAAGTGATCGGACTGATCGGAAAATGGATGGACAGACATGCCTGCTTTGTATCGTTCATGACACAAAGACAGACAGCCTGAACTAGTGTAATGTATCATTCACATTTCGTATAATTACTTGCCTGAATTTTCATCTGCTGTGGCAAATGAAAATTACAAATTTTTCTCAAATGCTTCCACTGCCTTTGCATCTAAGATAGAGGTGCAATGCGGGCAGCGGTATTTAACGCTTTCACCAGTATAAATACAACAAAAGCCATGATCAGGAAATTTATCACGGCAGTCAGAAACTTTCCGTAATTCAATGTGACATCCCCAACAATATTCCAGTGCAGCTTATCAAAATTCATGCCACCGAAAATTCCAAGAAACGGGTTGATAATATCCTCGACCAGTGACGACACAATACTTGTAAAAGCACCGCCGATAATAATACCGACAGCCATGTCCATCCGAACCGAACCCATCCACATAATTATATCGGCTCAAAATCCCCCCACAAGACTGTTCATAACAAAAAAGTGTGTTATAATCAAAAACAGGAAATAATTTGAATACAAAAAGAAATAGATAACACAAAAAACAGCAAAAATAGAAGCAAAAAAGAAGGTGTGACACACATGACAATGCAGGAAGCGGTCATAAAAAATATTGATACGGATTACTCGTACCAGCTTGCAAAACGGATGGAGCAGTTTCGCTCAAACGAGAAACTCGGTTACCGTCCTGCGGGTTCGAAGGCAGAATTCCTGACAGGGGAAATGTTAAAGGATGAGATGCAAAAACTTGGACTGTCGGATGTATGTAAAAATGCGGTTACCGTGGATGGCTGGGAGTTTAAAAATGCGGAGCTTACGTTTGAAACGAAAGAGGGAAAAAGGCATACCGCATTGCTCGGGGCATATCAGACAGATTTTGTAACGGACGGTGAGCAGGCATTTTCCCTGATGTATCTTGGAAAGGGAACAGAAGCGGATTATGAAGGGAAAGATGTAACCGGAAAACTGGTGTTAGTGGATATCAACCAGAGAGATGAGTGGTGGATCAATTATCCGGTTTATCAGGCACATTTAAAAGGTGCGGCGGCAGTGATCGCTGTGCAGTGTGGCGGTTATGGAGAAGTCGATGCGAGGGCACTCAACGCACAGGATATCGCCGGACCGGAGGATGCACCGGCATTTTCCATCTCAAGGGAGGATGCTGCATTATTGCGGGAACTGCTGGATGGAGAGAAAGAAGCAACCGTATGGTTGAAAGCCGACAGCCGGGTAAAACGTGACTGCACGACTTATAACATTTCAGGCTGTATTCCGGGAAAACACCCGGAGCGCATGGTATTGTTATCTGCACACTATGACTCCTATTTCAGTGGATTTCAAGATGATAATACGGCAGTCGCCATGATGTTTGGCATTGCAAAAACGCTGATTGAAAGCGGATTCAAGCCGAACAACACGATCGTGTTCTGTGCGATGGCGGCAGAGGAATGGGGCGTTGTTGATTCCAACTTTGACTGGTCGACCGGAGCTTACGAGCAGATTTTTACCGCACATCCGGAATGGGTCGGAAAAGTGATCGCAGATCTGAATTTTGAGCTGCCGGCGCTGGCACACGGCACGCGTGCAAGAATCCGCTGCTGTTATGAATATGTACATTATATAAAAGAATATTTAGACGGACTTCCGGAACTGACAAAGGCTTATCCTGAGATGACAAGCGTGACGGCACCGATCGAAACCTGGTCAGATGATTTTTCGATGGCAATCGCAGGAATCCCTTCCATGGTCAATGATTTTACCGGCGGAAGTTTCATGGAAACACATTACCATTCCCAGTTTGATAATGATGATTTTTATGATGAGGCGGTTTACCGGCTGCACCATGAGCTGTTCGCACTGCTGATCTTAGCACTGGATGAAACGGCAGTTGTGCCGCTTGATTTTACACCGGTGTTAGAGCGCATACTTGCCGGAGGCAGTGAAATCGCAGCGAAAGTGGAAGAAACACAGGAACAGATCGCTGCAATCACAAAAAAATTAATTCAGGTAACAGAAGAGACACAGGAAAAAGCAAAACAGTCTTACGAAGAGACTGCCGCTATCAATACCCGCTACCACGCACTTCTTGCAGAAGGTAACATGCAAGAGGCGGAGCAGCTCTTTGCGGAAAACAGGGAAAGAGAAAAACAACTGCTTGTAAAATTCAAACAGGAGCAGGATCATTTTGTCCGCATTGACTGGTATGGAGAGGTATTTTTCCCACATGAGATATTGTGGAAAAATATTGGCTTATTGCAGGACTCTGTAAACGCTCTGGAACAATCTGATGTGGATAAAGCACTGGAAAAAATATATCAGGTGGATAACAATGCGTATGCATTTATGTTTGATGAATATGTTTACCGCCATTTTACGGACTATGTGTTCAATCAGCCCAAAGATCGTCTGAAATGGGGTTACGGCAGGCTGTTAGGGCATGAGGATCTCTACCATGTGGTGAAATGCCTGCTGAAAAAGAGAAAAGAAGCAGACACAGATTACCGGGAAGAACTGCATTACTTAAAGGAATGCTATAAAAAACAGACCAGACGTCTCTGCGAGACTTTAAAAGAAATCAGTCAGACGGTAAAGGAAATGTTCTGACACAATAAAAAGGGGATAAGAAAAATATGAAATCGGACAAATTATACCGGGTACAGCGCGAGGACCTGCCAAAATTAGAGCAGCTTTTATACCGCTGTTTTGCGCATGATCCACTCTATGAAACGCTGATCCCGGATGCCGAAATAAGAAAACGGCTGATGCCGGAATTATTTCAATGTGATATGGATGAATTTTATGAGACATGTGAGATTTTTGCGGACAGCGAAGAATTAAACAGCATTCTTGTCGTGTCGGATGAGGCGGAACACATTAATATGTTCCACTTTTTTCTGACGGAGTCATGGGCGGCGATCCATACGGACGCTTTCCTGATCAAGGAAGATCCGACACTTGCGACGTTCCACAATTTTATCAAGGGTGGGGATTACCTGAACTCAAGCTGGACCGATCAGCTGCACCAGACACAGAGACTTCATATTATTTATCTTGCAGTCGATCCGGAAATGCAGCACCATGGGATCGCTGCGAAACTGTTAGATGAAACGATCGCATATGCGCAGGAACACCACATGATGATATCATTGGAAACACACAATGAAAAAAATGTAGATTTTTATAAAAACTTTGGATTTCAGGTGTATGGAATTGTGGAGAAGAACTTCCCACTGAAACAATACTGCCTGATCCGTGAATACCAGTAGAAAAATGACAGGATACTGCGAAAAGTGGTGACCTGTCATTTTCTTTTTTCATATTTGCGCTAATGAAAAAAATGATTCGTCCGATATAAACACTAGAAAGCGAATTTCAAGGAAGAAAGGAGATGCCATTATGCGAGTAGAAGCTTATAATCAGGTGGCACAACTTTACAATAGAGAGAAAACGCAGAAAGTGCAGAATACAAAACAGATGAGCACCGGACGTGATGAAGTGCAGATCTCTTCTATGGGACGTGATTACCAGATCGCAAAGCAGGCAGTGGCAGATGCTTCGGATATCAGGGAAGATAGAGTCGCACAGCTTAAGGAAAGGTTGGACTCTGGTAATTATAACGTGGATATGAATGATTTCGCGAATAAGTTATTAGAAAAGTACAATGCTTTAGTAAAGTAAAAGTGAGGATGAATCTGTGGCTAGTTTAATGGAAGAGCTTTTGGATGTGCTGGGTAAAGAGGAGAAGCAGTATCAGGAACTGATCACACTTGCGACTGAAAAAACAGACGCAGTGGTGCAGGGCAATATCGAACATCTTACGGATGTTACGACGAGAGAGCAGGATGCTGCGAGCGTGCTTCTTAATCTTTCCAATAAAAGAAACCGTGTCCTGACGGATATGGCGACTGTCTTAGGTCAGAGCCCGGAAGAGATGACGATCACAAAGATGATCGGATATCTTAACAGGCAGCCAAAAGAACAGGAAGCACTTACCGCACAGCGTGACAGGCTGCTTGAGGTCGGTGCTAAGATGCAGCAGCTAAACAGACAGAATGAAGCACTTTTAAAACAGGCATTGGAGATGGTGGAATTTGACCTTACCTTGCTGAGAAGTACGCGACAGGCACCTGAGACTGCCAACTATGATAAGAATGCCTATAATACAGGCGATATCTTAGGCAGCAGTGGATTCGACGCGAAGCAATAGTAAAAGCAGGGAGGAACTACCATGGCAAATGGTTTTGGAAGTATGTTTATCGGCGTAGCCGGTTTACAGAGCAGTCAGAATGCACTTAACGTAACATCAAACAACCTGGCGAACTTAGACACAACAGGATATGTGCGTCAGAGCGTTTTGTTTGCAGACCGTGACTATGTCACATTTAATACAACAGCAGCAATCAGCAATCAGCAATCCGGTCTTGGTGTAACGATCGGAGATGTTGTCCATTCAAGAGATGTATTCTTAGATCGGTTATATCGTACGGAATCAAGCCGTCAGTCTTTTTATGCATCGACCAGTGAGGCACTGACAGAGGTGCAGAACTATTATCAGGAATTAGAGGGACAGGCTTTTCAGGATGCATTAACCGATTTCTGGGGCTCATTTCAGGAGCTATATAAATACCCGGAGGATAGCGTATATCAGAATCTTGTTATTCAGAAGGCACAGCTTTTTACCAGCAGATCAAGTGCTGTTTATTCTGGACTGAAGAGTTATCAGTATAATATCAATTCACAGATTTCCGATGACATTGATCAGGTCAATGAACTTGGAAAGACGATCAGTGAACTAAATCTGCAGATCCAGAAGATCGAGGCAGGAAATATTGAAACTGCAATGACACTGCGTGATGCAAGAGATCTGGCATTAGATGAATTGGCAAGTCTTGTTGATATTTCTTATAAAGAAGAGGTAAACGGTGTCGTGCGCGTCAGCGTGGAAGGCAACGAGTTTGTCAATGAGAACGGCTACTATAAAGTAGAAAAACAGACGGACAAAGCGACAGGATTTGTGACACCATACTGGTCCCATCTGTCAGATCCGGACAAGGGTGAGTATACCTATCTGTTTAATTTTAACCGTGATATTTCCACGGAAAATAAAAACGATATGGGAGAGATCAAAGCTCTTGTGCTTGCGAGAGGAGATAAAGTTGCCAATTACAAGGATATTCTTGGAGTGGACGGCAAGACTTATGATGATACGACAGGCATGTCTGTTATGCTCCGTGCAGAAGCACAGATGGATCAGTTGTTCCATGGAATTGCAACGGCGATCAACGATATCTTATGCCCGAATACGGAAGCATCGAATTACATCACAGGTTTGACAGGAAACGGATCTGTTACCATGACCGATGCAGACGGCAATACCTATACCGTGACAGCAAATACGAAGATCTTAGATGCAGATAAATGCGCAGTGGGATCAGATGGCAAACTTCCGCCACAGGAGTTATTTACAAGACTTGGAACAGAACGTTATACGGAGGTTTCCTATACAGATCCGGCTTCTGGTGAGACAAAGACCTATTATTTATACAATGAAGAAGATCCGGCTGATACAACAAAGCAGTACACGATGGGAAGTACAAGTGTGAACAGCGCATTGATCACAGATGAAACACTACTTCCACATTTACGGCAGAATGGAGATGTAGACCAGTCACTGATGGCGACACTTGCAGCAGTGTGGGATAAAGAAAGCCTTACAGTCAATCCGAATGACACAAAGGCATACAGCTTTAAGGACTATTATGCAGCTATGATCGGAGAGGTTGCTACCTACGGAAATGTATACAATTCTACTGCAACAAACCTGTCCCAGACGGTACAGTCAGTTGATAACCAGAGACAGCAGGTAATCGGAGTTTCTTCGGATGAAGAATTGACTTATATGATCAAATACCAGAACGCATACAATGCATCCAGCCGTTTTATTAATGTTATTAATGAGATGATCGAGCATCTGATCACACAGCTTGGATAGCAGCATAGGAGGTTAACATGCCATCAACATTTTTTGGATTAACGATTGCATCTTCAGGATTAAGTGCATATCAGGTTGCCTTAAATACGAGTGCAAATAATATATCGAATGTACAGACAAAAGGATACAGCAAACAGCAGGCAAACCGTGTTGCTTCCGAATCCATCCGTGCCTATGCAAAATACGGCAGTATGGGAACCGGTGTTACGACCGAGTCTGTCAAACAGCTCCGTAACCAGTATTATGACAATAAATACTGGTACAACCAGTCATCTGTCGGTTTATATGAGACGAAGCTCAATTACCTGAAGCAGATTGAAAATTATTTTATTGATGATGATTCTTCCAAAGGTTTTTCAACAATCTTAAACACGATGTTTAATGACTTAGATACCTTAAAGAACAATGCCGGAGATGTGAATACACGTCAGCAGTTTATCGGAAGTGCCCAGAACTTTGCAACATTCTTTAACAGCGTTGCATCCGGTCTGGGAGATATTCAGAATAATGCCAACGAGGAGATCAAATCCACGGTTCAGAATATCAATTCCATCGCAGAAAAGATTGCAAGTTTAAATCATCAGATCAACGTCATTGAAATTCAGGGTGGTTATGCGAACGAACTGCGTGACCAGAGAGCCTTACTGATCGATGAGCTATCCAAGATTGTTCCGACAGAGGCAGAGGAACTTCCGGTACAGAACTCAAACGATCCGGAACTGCCGACAGGAGCTAATTACTTTACAGTTAAGATCGGTGGTCAGGTACTGGTAGATACCTACGATTATGAAACATTAAAATGTGTTGCAAGGGAAAATAAAGTAAACCAGTCCGATATGGACGGTTTATATGATGTTAAATGGGAGAAAACCGGCAACAGCTTCAAAGCTGGCGCAAGTTCCATGTCAGGTACCTTAAAGGCATTGTTTGATATCCGTGATGGCAACAACGGAGAGAACTTTACCGGTGAGGCAAGAGTGATCGACAGCAAACATGTGAAAGTTGTCAGTCCTTCCATCACAGACATTGAGGCAATGACGGTGCCTGAGAGCGGTACACTTACCATTTACGGAAAAGATTACAATTATACGAATTTTACATTTGAGACGGATGCCAATGGCAAGATCACATCCTATACTTTCGAACTTGAGGACGCATTAAGCCAGCAGCAGTCCAATAAGGTAGACGGTATGCAGGCATCCATCGGAAGCTCTGTTGATACCATGGGTGTTCCGTATTACATGTCACAGATGAATCAGTTTTTACGTTCTTTCTGTTCTTTATTTAATGATATCATGTTAAAAGGACAGGATTTAGACGGAAATGCAACAGACTATTATTCTTTCTTTACCGGTGCAGATCAGGTGACCGGTGAGGAATATGTATTAGGAAAGAGCGATAAGAATCATGGAAACACGACAGACTGCGGCGCAAGCTCCTATTACAAACTGACAGCATCCAATATCTGTGTATCTTCCATTTGTGTAAAAGATTCTTCCAAGCTGGCTGCACAGTATAAGGCAGATACAGAGGAAGGTGTAGATAAGTATAAACTGGTGGAAGATCTGGCAAAATTAAAGAGTGATACGGTTTTATTCCGTGCAGGAAATGCATCAGGATTCCTGAAATGTATGATTTCTGATATCTCCATTGATACACAGCAGTCTACGATCTTCAGCAACAATTATACAAATATACAGGCAGCGCTTGAGACACAGAGAATGTCTGTTTCCGGTGTGGATGAGGATGAGGAAGCACTTGATCTGATCAAGTTCCAGAATGCCTACAATTTATCATCTAAAATGATCTCAGTTATGGCAGAAGTATATGACAAACTGATCGAGGAAACCGGAGTATAAACGGATTTATAACAGGAGGAAATGGCAATGCGTATTACAAATAATATCATATTGCATAATACATCCATTAATATCAATGGAAATAAAGGAAATGTGGACACACTGAACAATCAGATGACCAGCCAGAAAAAAATACAGCGTCCTTCCGATGACCCGGTAACGGCGATCCGTGCACTCCGTCTGCGCAGTACCTTAAGCGAGATCGACCAGTACTACGAGAAGAACATTCCAGATGCAGAATCATGGCTGGATGTAACGGAGACTGCAATCTCCAGTATGCAGGACGTTATCAAGACGATCCGTACCCAGTGTGAATACGGCGCACAGGATTCACTTACAACAGACAACAGAAAAACGATCCTGACACAGCTGGAAAAACTGCGTGATAAATTATATTCAGAAGGAAATGCGGATTATGCCGGCAGAACGGTATTTACCGGATACCGCACAAATAAAAAGCTGACATTTACGGAAGACGAACAAAAGACTTCATACGAGATCGACCAGAAGATGTCGTATGCTGATCTGCAGGAACACCGGTATTATGGAAATGATGTTACAGTTCCAGGAAATCAGGCAGATGTGTTAGATGGCACAAAGATCGCTTCTCCAACCCAGGCTGCTTATAATAGAATCCGTCTTGGCTATGACAGCATTGACAGCCTGGATGTGACAGATGCAGCAGGAACTACCACAAAAACCTCTGCAAATGGCAGTACGGTAACGATCAGTTACAATTATACAGATACAACAGGGACAACGCCTGTCAATAAGACGGGAAATATGAATGTTACCGTATATGATTCTTATGATAAATGGTTAGAAGCATCCACGAAAACACCAAAATCATATGACATTGCAGATGGAGAGGCAGTGCTGATCCGTAATACCGGAGAAATGGTATTCAGCAAAACAGCAGCAGATACACTTTCCACTAATAAAGCATCTTTGGATATTTCCTATACAAAGACCGGATTTACAAATGGTGAACTTCGTCCGGAATATTATTACAACTGCACGAATATTACAGATACGAACAATAAGTTAAAGTATGAGAAATATGATAAAGATGGCAATCAGATCTATCAGGATATCGATTATGTAGTGGCTGCAAACCAGACACTTACTGTCAATACAGAGGCATCAAATGTATTTGATCACGGACTCAGCAGGGATGTGGATGAGCTGATCGATGCTGTACAGCGTTCGCTTGACGCAGAACAGAAAGTGACAGATTTAAATGCCATGAAGAAAATGCAGGAATATTCTTCGGATGACTGTCAGGCAAAATTAGAAGAGTGGATCGCAGCAGCGAAAAAAGAGCGCGATTATGCCAATGATAATATGCAAAAGCTCTATAACAGCTACATTGGAAACTGCGATACCTATCTGCAGAAGGTCAATCTTGCATTAACAGATGTCGGAAGTAAAGGACAGAGCCTTGCGTTGACGAAAAACCGTATGTCAAATGAGCAGGAAACGATGGAAGAGTTAAAGTCCAAGAATGAAGACCGAGAACTTTCAGATATCATTCTGGAGTATACAGCGGCATACACTGCTTATCAGTCATCACTGCAGGCAGCTTCCAAGGTAAATCAGGTGACACTGCTCAGCTATCTGTAAAATAGATTAACAGTAAAATGACAGCACTATTTTTAGAATGCGTGTCGTGATCATACAGACTGCATCAGGAGGAAAAGGGAATGAAAGCGAACACAAGGCTTTTTGGGGAGATAGATATCGATGAGGAGAAGATCATCACTTTAGAGAATGGAATGATCGGATTTCCGGATCTGAGAAAATTTACACTGATTTTTGACAAAGAAAAAGAAAGAACGCCATCCTCAATCATGTGGTTTCAGTCCATGGATGAACCGGAAGTTGCTTTTCCGGTCATGCATCCAAATGAACTGAAACCGGATTATGCACCATCGGTCAGCGATGAAATGCTGATCCCACTTGGAGATCTTACAGAGGATAATACCTACATACTTGTAACGCTCACAGCAGCGGCGGATAAAAAAGATACGACTGTTAATCTAAAGGCACCGCTGGTGATTAATACAGACACCAGAAAAGGCTGCCAGGTGATCGTCGAGGATGATTATCCGATCAAGTTTAATGTATATGAAGCTGTAAAAGGCAGAAAGAAAGCAGAGGAATAAAAATGCTGGCATTGACACGAAAAAAGGGTGAATCTCTGGTGGTAAACAATAACATTGAGATCACAGTGCTTGAAATCCGCGGAGATCAGGTGAAAATCGGTATATCTGCACCGAAAGAAGTGCCGATATACCGCAAGGAAGTATATCTTCAGATTCAGAATGAAAATAAGGCAGCTCTTAATATCGATGCGATCGCATCCTTAAAGGATCTGCTTTGAAAAATACCGGAGCTCATAATTCACAATAATAGAATGACCTCGGAGCGTGCATTCTATTATACAGGCAGAAAAATGCGGCTCCGGTATTAATTTTATGCGCAAAGAAACCGATATAAAACACAGATTAAGTAAGTTAGCATACGGGTTGTAATATAGCCTGCATGCACAGATGGACACAGGGAAGTGTGAAACACAGCAGAAAGAAGTTGTGGATACCATGGAAACGGAGGTCAGGATCATGGGAGTTCAACGGATACAGGAAACATCGACAGCATCTTACGGCAAATCCGTAGAGGCAGCTGCAGCAGGAAATAGCAGTGCTGCAGGCAGCGGAAGTGCTACAGGCGGCACAACGCAAACAGTGGAGAACATCACGACTCCATGGAAGGCAGAAAACAAAAACAGTACGGATACCAAAAACAGTCTGAGTGCCAGAAACGACAAGGATGAGGAGCAGGAAACACTCGTAGGAGCAGGAAATAACACCCAGATCCGGAAAGCTGTAGAAGAGATCAATAAGAGAGCACACAATTCGGAAGCAGTCTTTGGCATCCACGATGCCACGAACCGCGTTATGATCAAGATTGTGGACAAGGACACAAAAGAAGTCTTGAAGGAATATCCGCCGGAGAAAACGCTTGACATGATCGCAAAGGTCTGGGAAGTCGCAGGACTTTTAGTGGACGAGAAGCTTTAAAATATTACATCTTATGTAGAACTACAATAACAATGAGAAGATTCATTAGATAGGAGTGATAATATGCCAATTAGACTTACTGGTTTAACATCAGGACTTGATACAGAGTCGATTATTTCAGCACTGGTATCTTCATACAATTACAAGACAAATAAGTACAAAAAAGCACAGACAAAATTATCCTGGAAACAGGATGCATGGAAATCTTTAAATACAAAGATTTACAGCTTTTACAGCAGTGTCGGCAGTTTAAAGCTTTCCACTGCATACAATCTAAAATCAACGTCGGTTTCGGATGGTACAAAAGCGACAGTAAAAGCAGGAAATAATGCACCGACCGGAACACAGCAGTTAAACATTATTAAGGTTGCACAGGCAGGTTATCTGACCGGAGCGCAGCTTTCAAACAGTACAACAGCATCTACAACGCTTGCAGAACTTGGCTATACAGGTGGAGATGGAAAAATTAACCTCACGAAAGGTGACGGCACAACAAGTGAGATTACATTGACACAGGGCTCGACAGTGGGAGATGTTATCGCATCATTAAAAAATGCAGGTGTCAGTGCAAACTTTGATGAGACAACACATCGTATTTTTGTCAGCTCAAAGGAGACAGGAAAAGATAATGACTTTACGTTGACCGGAAGCAACTTAGATGGTGCCAGTGCCTTGTATCGGTTAGGGCTGAATGCTGGTGAATCAGATGCCACAAAAGATACATATGCGTCATATACGAAATACTATGGAGATGGCACTCAGATTTCAACGACAGTTGATACAAAAGTTGGCGAGTATAAGACAGCAAAAGCAAATTATGACAAGGCAGCCGCACAAAATTCAAATCTTACTTCTACATACGGATATGCGACAGCATATACTGCAATGCAGGATGCGTTAAAGAACAGTGGACTGACACCACAGGAACAGGAAAAATTAAAAACACTGCTTGGCATGAGTGCAACGCAGAGAGTGAATTCTGTGATAGATTCATCTGGTAATGTATACGAAAAGTCAACTACCTTAGATGATGGAAGCATTATCTATGAATATAGCAGTGGAAAAGATAAGAAATACATTCAGGCAATCACGACTGCAACGGATGATGGCGGTAATACATACACAAAAAATACAGATGGTAATTATGTAGATTCAGGAGCAGGTCTGGTTTATAAGCCGACTGGCGAAAAAGACAGTGATGGCAATGAGTATTATGCATGTACGATGCCGGATGGACAGGTAGCGAAGCTTGCCATGAAGGAGACTACAAACTATTATCAGGCAGATGTAACACAAAAGGGTTATACGCAGTACACAGATGATGATGGTATTGTCTATACGTCTAATGATGCTGGAAACTATACTGGATCTGATGGAAAAACTTATAAGCTGGATAATAACACATTTACAGAAATTGACAGCGATGGCAATGTAGTCAGTGGCGGAAAAACTGCAACAGTTACAGATGCCAAGAAGAAAGAAGTTAAGACGACTTACAGCCATGGCGGCACGGCGTTGTCAGATACGACTCGGGCTGCAGATTTGCTGACCAAGTATAAAGAGACCCATCCGGATACTCTCACAGAGGAGGCAGTCAATACACTTACTTCTAATATGGAGAAAGTGAATGTATATGAGAGCGCAGAGGATTCTCTGGATGATTCAGATGTTTACTCCAGAAAGAATATTATAGCTTCTATTAAAAAAGCATATGCGGATGGCGAGGCTGTAAGTAAGGGAAGCGGTGCAAGTGAAGTCTCGAAAGTGACCAATCAGTATGCGGATATTATCAATACAAACCAGACTACAATGTCCACGGAACAGAAGACGATAGATGATAATGCAGTGCTTGCTGACCTGGCTGCTATTGATACATCAACAACAGAAGGACAGGCCAAATACAATGCCGCACTGGCAGAATTTGTTAAAAAAGTGCAGTCATCCCATGAAATCGTTGATAAAGGTTCTTCATTGACAAACAGCGGTGCTAAGAAGATTGATGGCTGTGATTCAGAGATTAAATTAAATGGTATCACTTATACCAGCTCCATGAACACCTATTCCATCAACGGACTTTCCATCACTGCATTACAGGCAACCGGAGATGGGGACACGAATGCGATTACCGTTACGACATCATCGGATACACAGGCGATTTATGACAAGATCAAGAGCTTCCTGACACAGTACAATTCGCTTGTTAATGAGATGACTTCCTTATATAATGCAGAGTCAGCAAAAGGATATGAGCCTTTGACAGATGATGAGAAAGATGCTATGTCTGATTCCGAAGTTGAAAAATGGGAAGAAAAGATTAAAGGGGCTTTACTTCGTCGTGATGACAGTTTGGAGAGTGTATTAAATGCTATGACTTCTGCGATGAGTAAAGGTGTGGAGATTAATGGAAAGAATTATTATCTATCATCTTTTGGAATCAAGACATTAGGATATTTGAATGCGCCGACAAATCAGCAGAATGCATATCATATTGATGGTGATGAGGATGATACTGCGACATCCGGTAATGAGGATAAACTGATGGCAATGATCAATTCAGATCCGGATACGGTTGTTTCATTTATGCAGCAGATGGCAGTTAATGTGTATGATGCAATCGGAAAGAAAATGCAGACATCTTCTATCAGCAGTATCTATAAGGTTTACAATGATAAAGAGATGGCATCTGAGTATAGTGATTATACGACAACGATCAAGAAATGGGAACAGAAGCTTCAGGATCAGGAAGATGCTTATTATAAAAAGTTCTCAGCAATGGAGACAGCGTTAGCCAAATTACAGAGTCAGACATCTTCACTGTCTAACCTGTTTGGAGGTTGATTATAAAAAACAAATTAGTAAAATACAGGGAATGAGAGTAGAATTACAATATTTAAAGTATCTGTCTTGCTAAAAAGAAGACAGATACTTTTGATGTAAAATATACAAACAATTATAATGTAGACTATATGTTAATATATGGAGGAAACAGAGATGCTTGCTAACAAAGGATATGCAGCTTACGCAAATAATAAAATCATGACAGCCTCGCCGGCAGAACTTACGTTGATGCTCTATGAAGGAGCAATTAAGTTTACCAATATTGCAATTGACGGAACAGTCGAAAAGAATGTTCAGAAAGTACATGATAATATCATGAAAGTAGAGCATATTATTGAAGAATTTCAGAGTACTTTAGATCACAAATATCCGATTGCCAAAGACTTTGATGAAGTATATAATTATCTGATGATGCGTTTACAGGAAGCAAATATGAAAAAAGACAAAGAAATTTTAGAAGAGGTACTGAAACATCTACGTACCATGCGCGATACATGGAAAGAAGTTATGAAACTGGCACATACACAACAGCAGTAAGGAATAAAACATGGAAAATAATCAGTATATTCCAATTATGATACAGAGTCTGAAAAAAAAGAGCGAGATTTTAGATGCTATTATGGGACTGAATCTAAGACAAAGTGAAGAACTAGAAGATCCTACATTAGATCCAGATGATTTTGACAAGACAGTTGAAAAAAAATCAAAACAGATCGAACAGTTAGAGCTGCTTGACAATGGATTCCAGGAACTGTTTGAGAAAGTGAAAGATGATTTAAAAGCGTATCCGGATGTCTATCATGATGAGATTGCCCAGATGCAGGATTATATTCGAAAGTTGACCAGCAAGAGTGCTGCCATTCAGGTACAGGAGGCACGCAATAAAGACCTTATGACAAGGAAGTTTGCCTCGGTGCATAAGCAGGTCAGAGAAGTCCGTAAGAGTCAGAAAGTGGTAAACCAGTATTACAAAAATATGATGAAAAATACTTATGGGGAGTCTGTTTTTACGGATCGGAAAAAATAGATAGAAAAAGATAGAAAAAAGAAAATTAAATTTCTTTTTACTATAAAGTATCGGAATGAATGTCCGATATATATAACAAGTAAACAAAGTAATGCAAACATTACTTAGAAAGTTACTTGGCAGCGGAACGAAGCGAAGCGTACGGTCGTGAAGGAAAACTGCAGAATAAGTCAATGCGGCATGGAAGCCGCAGTAAATTCAAGGAGGAAATGAATAATGGTAGTACAGCACAATATGACAGCTATGAACGCTAACAGAATGTTAGGTGTTACAACAAACGCACAGGCAAAATCAACAGAGAAATTATCTTCTGGTTACAAAATTAACCGTGCAGGAGATGACGCTGCTGGTTTGACAATTTCTGAGAAGATGAGAAGCCAGATTAGAGGTTTAAATAAAGCTTCTGACAACGCACAGGATGGTATTTCTTTAATTCAGGTAGCTGAAGGTGCATTATCTGAGACACATTCTATCTTACAGCGTATGAATGAATTAGCTACTCAGGCAGCAAACGATACAAATACAACATCTGACAGAAATGCTATTCAGGCTGAGATCAATCAGTTATCTTCTGAGATTAACCGTATCCAGTCTACCACACAGTTCAACACCATGAACTTAATCGATGGATCTTACACCGCTAAGAGCCTTCAGGTAGGTTCTCTGTCTGGTCAGCAGATTCAGATTTCTATCCGTAACATGGATGCAACTTCCATTCTTGGTGGTTCTACCCAGACTGTTACAGATGCAGCTACTGATGTAGGTAACTCTACACAGGCTATGAAAGCTTATGTTAAGAACGTATCTGTATCCAGCTTTGATGCTGCCGGTACAGCAATGAAGAACATCCAGTCCGCTATCTCATTGGTATCTAACCAGAGATCTGCCCTTGGTGCTGTTCAGAACCGTCTGGAGCATACAATTGCTAACTTGGATAATATTTCTGAGAATACACAGTCTGCTGAGTCTCGTATCCGTGATACAGATATGGCTGAAGAGATGGTTAACTACAGCAAGAACAACATCCTTGCTCAGGCAGGACAGTCTATGCTTGCTCAGGCTAACCAGTCTACTCAGGGTGTACTTTCTCTGTTACAGTAATCAACAGATTCTTACACAAGAGACAAAAAACAGAGCCGTTTATCGGCTCTGTTTTTTGTAGTATAAAGAAGTCAGGAAAAAACAATGGAAAAAATATCAGACAGGCATTTCTCAAAACTATGATTTTTCAATACTTTTGCGTGTCCATTTTGGGCAATCTGTTGACGTTTCTCGTCATGTTCTAAGTAATAGTCAATCTTACGGATTAAATCGTTCTCGTCTTCATAATAGACAAAATCCTCATTAGGAATAAAGAAATTCAGTAAATCCGCCTGAAAATTGGTGAGCAGGAAGCCACCGGCGCCCATAATGTCCATACAGCGCAGTGGAATACCGGATTGAATACTTCTTAGTGTAATATTCAGATTAATCCTGCTGTCATGGAAAACAAGTGGCATTTCTGCGTAATAATCGGTAATTCCCATGTTGACGGCGCCCGGAATCTTACAGTGCTTATCCAGTGTAAACAGCTTTAGGGGATGCTCAGCGGAGACCAGTGTCAAAAGCCGGATGCGTTCCATGGAAGTAAGCTTGCGGTCAATGTAGTAGGTGGCATAGACATTTGATAAGGTTTCGGCTCCATCTGGATAGGGTTTGTATGGCTCTGCGTTGTGCATTTTTGCAATCAGCTCTGGTGTCAGAACCTGTTCAATGAAATTAAGACCGGATACTTTCAGCTGCGCTTTCATGATGGAGTCCAGATAGCCTTTGCTGTAATCATCCAGTTTTTGATATAACGAATCAAAAAGATTATGTTCCTCATTATAAAGTGCGCCAACAAACGAAATATCACAGGTGGTACGCTCCCTGTTATATTCTTTTTTTAAAAGTGTATCAATAATGTCTGCGTTGACCGGAAGAACCGTATAGTACACGGTGGAAATCCCACCTTTTTTTAATTCCAGGTATAATTGCGAGTCAAATAAAAATACGTAATTTGTCGGATAGGTGATGGTGTAGGAGTAGAGTTTGACAAAGGGACTGTCATAGACAATTGAGACATACTTGATGTTGTGTCTGTGACATGCTTCTGCCATCAATGGGAAAAAATTATAGGAAAAACAACAGTCAAAATCTGTTTTTTCACAGAGAAGGTCAAATGAACGAAGAAAATCTTCACTGTTCCGCTCTGTATAATCTTTATGGAAAAAACGTGTGACAGTATGGTTCATAATATGCTCTAATGTGAAAAGAACATCAACCTGCCCAAAACAGGGCCAGTCCAAATAAACGATATTCATAAAAACTCCATTTCTTACGACTTAAAAAAAGCAAGTTCTAACATTTGTTCCAGACGGATTGGATACGTATGATGATTTTTGACCGCCTGATAGCCATTCTCTGCAATCTCTTTTCTGATAGATGGATGTTCCAGATAATAGGAGATTTTTTCTTCTAATTCATCCATACTTGTGTATACATCAAGATGCTCTCCGATTGTCAGAAATTCAGGAATTTCTGACTGATAATTCGTAAGGCAGAAACCACCGGAACCAAGAATATCCCAGATGCGAAGCGGCAGTGCGCTTCGTATGGATTTGGCAGTGATATTCAGATTAATATCGGAACCGTAAAATACCAGAGGCATTTCGGTCAGTGTTTTTGCCAGACCTTTGTTAAGCAGTTTTGGATAAGCGGTTGTGTCGCTGCCGGTATAGATAGTGACAGGAAACCGTTCAGACAGGCGTTTCATGACAAGATCCCGTTCCATTGCAGAAATTTTGGTGCCAATGTAAAGCTGGGCTAATGTAATGCGGTCTGTCAAAAAACTTTCCATTTCTTCCGGAAGATGGTAGAAATGGGGAAAGTGCGCAATAAATTCCTGGATAATAGAATCCGGTAAAACTTCTTCAATGAAATAATAACCGTATACCTTAAGCTGGGCCTGCATTAAACCGTTCAGATACCCTGTAAGATAGGAATGTGGAGCATCCAGCCGGTCATAGGCACATTTTTCTGAGTACAGCGAACCGACAAAAGAAACGCTGGCACGGTAGCGGTTAAGGGTGTCAGCAGGGGAAGCCTGAATTAACTGGTCTTTTTGTGAGATGTTTGTAGCTAACGGTAAATGAAACACCTTTCCCGGGTTTAAGGGTGAGATTTCATCATAGGTAGCACGGTCAAATAAAAAAATACGGTTACAGGGATTCTGAATGGATTTTGTAAATAGCTCCATAACAGGGGAATCGACCGTCCAGCACAGGTAGGGCAGATGAAAAATGTTACATACCTCTGAGACAGCAGGATAAAAGTTGATACTGAATACGAAATCAACCGGGTGTGCAAAAAGGTGTTGGCTGACAAGTTCAATACACATTTGGGGAGATACCGCTTTGTTTGTGATTTCAGTCGTAATCTCTTCAACGCCGAAACCCAATTCCTGAAAGGCTTCAATGATATCCGGTTCGCAGATATTTCCGTAACGATAAAACAATAACTTCATAATGGATTCTCCTCACAGATGGAAATGATTTTTTTAAGCTGGGTTTCATAGTTATAATATTTATTTACCTTCCGATAGCCGTTTGCGGCAATTGTAATACGCTCTTTCTCATGGTTTAAATAATAGGCGGCGAGTTCTTTCAGCTCGCTAAGGTCGTGGAAGACAACCAGATCTTTTCCAGGGGTAAAAAGAGTGTCGTATTCTGCCTGATAATTGCTCATGACAAAGCCGCCATATGCCATAATATCAAAAATCCGCTGTGGGACACCGGTTTCAATCGAGGGAAGCGTAAAATTCAGATTAATTTTGCTGAAATAATATACCTTTCCTAGCTCTGTGTAATAATTCACAGAAGGATGCGTCCGCAGACTGACAAGATGCGGACTTTGCCCGGAAGTATAAAGGTCTACCGGGAAATCTTCTGCAAGAGTGTTTAAGGCAGTGATACGTTCCATTTCGGCCAATTTTCTACAAAGAAAAATAATACCAAGATACATGGAAGGTGGCATTTCAAACTTTGTAAGCGCAGAAATATCGGAGTACCGGCTATCCGTAAGATAGCTGACACATTCCGGTGGAAGAAGCGGCCATTCCCGCACGGAATGCCAGTTACAAAGATTCTGCATCAGATAGATATTCATAGGCAAAGTGACTTCGGGTGGCAGAACGCCTGCTAAATCATTGTAGGCGTTTTTCTCATAAAGGGAACCCACAAAGGAGATGTCACAGCTGTATTTTGCTTCATCTTCATCTGTCATGACAAATGTATTGATACGGTCCGTGTTGGCAGCAAGAGGCATATAATAAACATGTGGAATACCAATCTGCTGTAATCGGTTGTAGAATGTATGGTCAAAAATAAAAATGCGGTTTACAGGATTAAAGACGGATTCGTGGAAGACGGATATCAAAGGAGAATCGTAAATCCATGCAATATAGGGAACCTCATACTTCTGGCAGAGATTGGACAGCACCGTAATATAAAGGTTCGTAATAACATAGTCATAGGAGTTTTTACGTAAGGCATCCTCAATGGGGGTTAATGGAGCTGTACATTCCAAATCTACAGGGTCGAAGGGATGATGTTCCATTACAGTGACATTGTGCCCCATATTCTTTAATGTAAAAGCAATATCATAGATAGAATCTTTTACCAGTACAAACAGAAAATTCATGACCTTCTCCTAAAAACTCATAGTATTTTAAAATAGAAACTGCTATAATTGATGGTAACATGAAGGCTTTTTAAATTCAATAAGGAAAGAATAACTTTGACGATATTTATTAGACGGGAAGAATTGACAAACAGGAAAATTGCAGGTCTCCTGCAGGAAACAGATGTGTTTGTGATAGGGGCTGACTGCCGGGAAGAAAAATGGGAATGGCAGTCAGAAAATCCGGAAGGAAAAATCAGGCTGTACCATTCACTGATTTCGCAGGATGGAGAGCTGCTTTCCTTTGAGCAGCTTTTGTTGGATGAGCGGTATTCGGATGGAGAACTTGTGATTCCGAAGAAGGCATTAGAGCAGTGTGGATATTGTAATGAGAATTTGCAGCAAAAACGGATTTATGAGTGGCTACTCCGACTGGCTTTAAAATATCCGGTAATCGGGAGAAAAACCGTTGCAAATGTGAACCAGACGTCAGAAGAGAATCAGAGTGATGCGTGTGCTGAAAATAGTTTGGCAATCAACACGGTGTGGGAGGAAGGCGGCTGGCAGAATTATCAGGCAGACTGTTATATTGCGGCAAAGTACAGTGACATTTTAAAAAGTACCGGGTATTTTGATGCTGTGATTGGAGAACTGATACAGCGTGCAGAGGAGAGCACAGACAAGGAACAGGCGGTTTCTTATCTGGAAGAAATGCTGTCTCATGGAAAACAGTACGAAAAGCTGGTATCGGCAACAGCACCGATTCTGGTCTACTATGGGGCGACCTACTGTTATAATATCATGAATACAATGCTTGGGCAGTTTGCACAGGCACTGCGGATGTGTGGAGAGCGTGTATGGATTTATGAGGAGTCCGCAGAAAATCTGTCTGGGATAGGAAGATATGTAGACAGGCGATTTAAGGCAATCATAGGAATCCAGAGTTATCTGTTTCAAATCTATATGAAAGAGGCAGGTGGATATCTCCATGACCGGATTTTTGGCCCAAAATTCAACATGATATTGGACCATCCGGTTTGGCTATTGGAGCAGCTTTCGGATGTGCCGGAAGATTATTATGTTCTGACACATGACGTTAATTATTGTAATTTTATAAGACGGTATTATCCACGGGTGAAGGGCAGTTATTTATTTCCGCCCGGGGGGATGCAGCTGCAGCAGACACAGTTGAAAAAACGCGGGTATGAGACGAGAACCTATGGGATAGTTTTTGTTGGAACCTATGGGGATTATCGAAAAAAATGCGGGGTAATCCGCCAGTGTATACCAAGGGTCCGGTTTCTGGCAAACAGATTTCTTCTTATGATGAGAAAAATGCCCTGGCTTACGGCGGAAGCAGCTTTTGAAAAAACGCTGCGATATTATGGGATTCCGGCTGCAGGGCAGGATTTTTTTCAAATTTTTTATGAATTCCGGGCGGTCATTCAATGTGTCATGTATTATTATCGGGAAAAGGTAATTAAGACCCTGCTAGATGCCGGACTTTCAGTAGATGTCTGGGGAGATAGCTGGGGAAATGCACCGTTTGCAGAAAATCCGAATCTTAAAATCCACCAGGAAGTGACGCCGGAGGAAAGCCTTAAGATATTTGAAGATGCCAGGGTGTCACTTAATATTATGGCATGGCATAAAGGGGGATTTACAGAGCGGATGGCAAGCAGCATGCTGTCGGGAGCAGTGCTTTTGACAGATGAAACAACCTACAATGATGGGGAACTTGAGAATGGCAGACAGTGCGTGATGTTTTCTCTGAGCCACTTAGAGAATCTGCCGCAAATAGCAAAAAAGCTGCTTGAAGATAAGGCGTGGAGCGGCAGAATTGCACAGAACGGGTATGAGTATGCAAGGAAAAAGCATACCTGGGAAAAGCGTGCGAAACAGTTTTTGGAAATACTCGACAAATTATAGAATACATTTGAGGGAAAACATATGACAAAAATTTTTGTAATGACACATAAAAAATTTGCAGAGCCAGAGAATCCGGTTTATGTGCCGCTTCAGGTAGGAAGAGCGGTACATGAAGATTTGGGATATATGGGAGACGATACCGGGGATTCTATTTCGGAGTATAATTGTTACTATGGAGAGCTGACAGGATTGTACTGGCTCTGGAAAAATTATACGGGACAGGAAAATATCGGACTGTGCCATTATAGGCGTTTTTTTGTAGATGATGATATGGAACTTTTGACAGAGAAGGATTATGACACTCTTTTACAGTCCTATGACATCATCACTTCAAAGGCAATGTATGCAGGGGAGCCGTACTATGATTACTATGGTAAGGCGCATAACAGCAAAGATCTGGATTTGGAGGGAGAAGTCATCAAGGAGCTTTATCCGGAGGATTATCCGGTATTCTGTAAGGTGATGCAGGGGGAAAAACATTACTTTGGCAACCTGATGGTAACCTCAAGAAACTATTTTAACGCATACTGCGAATGGCTTTTTTCTATTTTTTTTGAGCTTGAGAAACGGATTGATGTGGAGAGCTATGATGAATATCACCGTAGAGTATTCGGTTTTTTGTCAGAACAGCTTTTACTGGTGTGGATTACCGCGCGTGGACTGAAAGTATATGAGTCCAGGGTTGGAATCTCAGAAGAAAAGGCTGAAACAAAGGAATTAAAACTTGCAGTGGGACAGCTGCTAAAATCAGGGCGGATAGAAGAGGCATCAGAGCTGTTTTACGGCGTTTTAAAGGTGCGTCCGGACATCCAGCTGGAACATTCTGATTTAAAGCAGGAAATACCGGTTATTGAACAAATTATCTACATATGCAAAATGGAAAAAGACAGACACCAGAAGGGGATGTTGGACGATACACAGGAATTGCCACAGCTTATTATACATTTCCGCCATATTGCAGAGCTGTTAAAGAAAAAAGAAGAATGGAACGATATAGATATCAAGTACTTAAAAGAACACTTTGTGACGGAGACAGCCGTCGAGGTGATTGCAAGAAATGACAGTGCATTGCAGCAGGATTGGAGAGCAGTGGTGGATTATTTCTGCAGTCGCATGGGAGAAATGTGATGCAGCAGGAAAAGGTCAGTATTATTCTTCCAACCTATAACCGGGCACATTTGCTTGGGAAAACGTTGGAAAGTATTCTTGGTCAGACATATCCTTTTTTTGAACTGATACTCGTAGATGACGGGTCAACCGATGATACAAGGCATCTGGTGGAGAAATTTGGGGACAGAAGAATTCGTTATTATAACCCGGGAATCAATCAGGGCGCAGCGGCGGCACGCAATTATGGAATGGCACAGGCAGACTGTGATTATATTGCTTTTGCAGATTCGGATGATATCTGGCATAGGGATAAGCTTGAAAAACAAATGGATGTGCTGAAAAGAACAGATATAACTACGGGATTCGTTTATCATAAAATCGCATATGACCTGGGAGAGGGGCGTTGTGCGGTTTTGCCATCGGAAGAGCTTCCGCCCGAAAAAAAATCCGGAAATATTTATGCACAGCTTTTGTATGATAATCTTGTTCCCTGCCCATCAATTTTGGCAAAACGTCAATGTCTGGAACAGGCGGGAGAATTTGACACAGAGTTAAAAGCGTTGGAGGACTATGATTTTGCGCTGAAAATGGCAGCAGGGTATCAGGCAGTTTTTCTGGATGAAATTTTGTTAGAGGCTTCTTACTCAACGACGGGAGTGTCCGGAAATGCCATCAATTATCTGTTGGCAAGCTGCAGGATGGTGCAAAAATACCGGGATGATTATTTGCGCACAGATACGTTAAATCACCGGATTGAGGTGATATTACGGGATTCTGAGGCAATCGGGATGCAGGAGCAGTTCGTAAGTCTGCTTGAACGCATGATAAAGGCAGGAAATTAGAGGAGGAAAAGATGACAGAGGAACTGCAGAGATTAATAGAGGCACAGGAATACAAAAAAGCGCGTCTGCTGGCAGATGAGCTTTTTCAGGCGGGAGAGAATACAGAAATATTCTGGATTCTCAATGCAACCCTTTATCAGATTGAAGGGATAGAGGAGGCAGAATTTGCCTGTATTTCAAGGGGCTTACAGATAAATCCGTCAAACTATGAATTATATTATATGCTCGGAAATTATTATGAGCGTAGAAATTGCAATCAGGCGTATCTTTGCTATGAGCAGGCAGATTATTATTGTGAGAATGATGAGGATAGGGCGCTAATCCAGGAAGCAATGGATAGGGAGCGAAACTGTGCCGGCTTTGAGGTGCATCTGACGTCAATTGTGATTTTATCCTATAATATTAAAGACATCTTAAAAGGATGCATTCAGAGTATCCGCGATACCTGTCCGGAAAGTGCCTATGAACTGGTGGTTGTGGACAATGCTTCAGATGATGGCGCTGCAGAATGGCTGAAAGAACAGACGGATCTTGTACTACAATGTAACACGGAGAATTTTGGATTTGCGGGTGGCTGCAACCAGGGAATTGAATTATCATCACCACAAAATGATATTCTTCTGTTGAATAATGATACGATTGTGCCTCCAAATGCCCTGTTCTGGCTCCGGATTGGGTTATATGAGCGGGCAACGGTAGGGGCAGTTGGACCAATTACAAATTATGCGGGGAATAATCAGGCACTTTCCGAGAAACTGGGAAGCGTGCAGGAATACTTGAATGAGGCAGCACAGATTTGTACACCGCTGCCGGATCCTTATGAGAATAAGGTGTGGCTTGTGGGTTTTGCAATGCTTGTGAAACGCCGTGTTTTAGATGAGATCGGACTGTTAGATACACGCTACGAATGGGGAAACTTTGAGGACAATGATTATGGAATGAGAGTTACCCGGGCGGGATATGAATTGCTGCTTTGCTATAACAGTTTTATTTATCATTATGGCAGCCTTAATATGGCAAAGGATGAAGCAAAATACCGGCGCTTTATGGCAAAAAACAGACAGGTATTTTTAGATAAGTGGGGAATCGATATTTCCTATTATTCATATGCACGGATAGAGCTGGTTGAACGGATTCATGCGGGGAAGAGAGATGCCATCAGAGTGCTGGAACTTGGCTGTGGCTGTGGTGCAACACTGGCACGGATTAAATATCTTTATCCGAATGCGGAAGTTTATGGAATTGAGCTGAGCGAGGAAGCCGTAAAATACGGAAAATATTTAGGGAAAATTATTGCCGGCAACATTGAAACGATGGAACTCCCCTATCAGACAGGTATGTTTGATTATATTCTTTTTGGAGATGTGTTAGAGCATCTTCATGACCCACAAAAGATGTTGTGTCGTGTGAAAGAATTGTTAAAACCGGATGGAGTGTTAATTACCAGTATTCCAAATATCATGAATATATCGGTTATCGTTCATCTGCTTCAGGGGAATTTTACCTACCACGACAGCGGATTGTTAGACCGTACCCATATCCATTTCTTTACCAGAAAAGAAATTGAAAAAATGTTCAGACAGTGCGGCTTTCAGATAACGGGAATGGGAAGTACCTGTGGCAGAGAGGGGATGAAAGCGGAAGATGAACTACTTGCGAAAGCTGTTTTAGGACTTCCGGGAATTGCTCAAAAGGAAGATTTTGAAGTGTATCAGTATTTGGTAGAGGCAGTGAAAGGGGACAATGCAGATGGAAATAGATGAGGAAGTGCAGTTTGTTGTGTCTGAGGAAATGTATCAGAAAATGATACTGCAGTATCGAGGAAAGGCAATGGAATATCTCGAACAGGTGGAAAAATGCCTGGCGAATAAATCGGCAGATACTGTAGTGCAGCTTATTCGGATTTATCAGCAGCCGGAGGTTATACAATATTATGTACCGAGTCTGTCACTGCTTTCCTATGGGCATATTTTTGCAGCAATTACTTCAGATGAGATACAAAAGCTCCAGGGACCGTATTTTATTATGAATGGAAATTCGGTCGAAGAGCTTAAGACAATTTTTAAAAAACTGGAATTTCGGTTGTGGGAGACAGAACTGGGCTGTGGACAGGATGCAGAAGCACGCTTATATGAATGTATTCAGGCGTACCATATTACGCCGGAGGCACTGAAAAGGCTGATAGAGGTTGCAGGACTGAATAAAAAAGAATGTTATTCCGTATTAGCCTGTATTTTTCTTGACCATCAGGAACTGGAAAATGCAAGACGTATCCTTGCGTATGGACTGGAAAACTACCCGGATGATGAGGAATATTGCAGGACACTGGTGCAATTATGTCAGAAGATGGGATGGCAGGAAGAACAGAAACAGTATGAGGAGCGGTTGAAATGTATCCGGCAGTGAGTGTGATTATACCCGTATACAATGGGGAAAAGTATCTGACAGAATGTCTCGGAAATGTTGTGAACCAAACGCTGAAAGAAATAGAAATTATTTTGGTAAATGATGCCTCTAAGGATGGAAGCCTTGCGATTATGAAAGACTGTCAAAGGCAATTCCCGGAGAAGGTAAAGGTTATTGATTCTAAGGAAAACCTAGGGGCAGGGGGAGCGAGAAATCTTGGGATTGCACAGGCAAGGGGAAGATATATCGGTTTTGTTGACTGCGATGACCTTGTGGATATTCATATGTATGAGAAGCTTTATGCAAGAGCAGCTGAGAAAAATTGCGATATTGTAGACTGCGGCTACTATAAGCAGGCAGAGGATCTTGCCATTGTACATACTTCAGATGAATTGACGGGGACTCTTGATATAGACAAACGCCGGGAGCTGATTGTGGGTGGTGGTTATATTGTCACAAAACTGTTTCGCAGAACATTGTTTGAAGATACCAACCTCAGATTTCGAAATCATGCGATTCTGGAAGATTCCGATTTTCTGACTTATGTATTTGCGACGGCAGAGACAATTGAGAATGTAAAAGAGGTTTTTTATTACTACAGAAATAATGAAGAATCATCTTCAAATACAAATCAGCTTCAGAGGTATTGCAGCAATATTTATGAGGCAATGAAGAATATTTACGAAAAACTTCATGGACTGCCCATCTATCCACAGCTTAGAGATGCTGTGGAATATGAAATCTTACAGATGTATTCCTATGGCGTTAATATGTGTCTGGGAGCCTGTCTTAACGGGAATTTACAGGCGAAGGAAATGATGAAAAAGCTTGCACATGAAAAAAAGAGAACTGTGACCGGAAATTATGAAAATCCATATGTTCAGTCAAAGCAGATGCCACTAGATATTCTTGTGATGCAAAAAAATGACGAGGGAGCAGACGGTTTGTTAGAATGGGTGGCGCAGAATTATGGGGGACAGACAAATGAATGATAAAAAAATATGTTTCATCATGTGTGTAAATGATAAAATGTATGAAGAGGAATGTATACGTTATATTGAAAACCTCGATGTACCGGAGGAATATCAGGTGGAGCAGCTTTCCATATGGGGGGCAAAATCCATGTGTGCAGGATACAATGAAGGAATGCAGGCATCGGATGCGAAGTATAAGGTATACCTTCATCAGGATGTATTTATTGTAAAGAAGGATTTTATTTACGATTTATTGCGTGTTTTCGAGAATTCCGAAGTCGGGATGGCGGGGGCAGTTGGTTCGCCAACGTTTCCAAAAGATGCAATTATGTGGTCGGGAAAACGGATTGGCTGGATTTTTTCAAGTGACATCAAAGAGTCCGGGGAGGCATTTATAGGAACAGCCAAAGCGCCTTATGAAGAAGTGGAAGCGCTTGATGGACTTTTGATTGCAACACAGTATGATGTGCCATGGAGAGAAGACATCTTTACGGGCTGGGATTTTTACGATATTTCGCAGAGCATGGAAATGCGAAAAAATCATTATAAAGTGGTTGTTCCACAGCTGACATATCCGTGGTGTCTTCATGATTCGGAATATATTAATTTAGAGAAATATTTCTATTGGAGGGATGTTTTCCTCGACGAGTATGGAGACATGATAAAATGAAAAGCATACAAAAAGTAGTGTTATTGTCGGACGATGACACAAGCAGTGTGGGAATCCTGTTTTTAAGTGCTTTGGAAAGGGCTCTGACCAACAAGAGGATTGCAGTATGGCATCAGAGGGTTCTCATGAAGCAGAATCTGCCGGAGGCAGTCGAACGGTTTGATAAAATTCCGTTGGAAATAAAACCGGATCTGCTGATAGTGGCTGATTTTGCGTGCATTAAGATGCAGTCAGAGCAGGAAGAACCATTTTATAATAATTTTGAGATGCCGGTCATTCATTTGCTGTTTCGCCGCCCATGGGAGTATGGGACATTTATGATATGGCGCAGTAATTTTACTACAAGATATTACTGTGTGCAGAAGGAGGACACGCAATTTATACGAAGATATTATCCACGCCTGTTAAATGTGGCTGCGCTGGATGCAGGCGTATGGAATTGTGACGGGAAAATAGTTTCCGGCAGGAATGTGGGAACCAAAGAAGAGGTTTCGATACAGTGTGGGAATCTGCCGGAATACCTGATAACGATTGGTGGTCTCTGGCAGAAGGAAAAGCAACGGTATCCTGATGTTTCAGATGACAGGACGTTAGAAAACTGTCTTGCAAAAATCGGATTTGAGTGCACACAGGAAGAATTTTTAGATATCCTTTATTTGATGGTATCTGTTTTTGCAAGCTATCATTTGCAGCAGGATGGGATGCCGCAGGCGAAAGTTGAAGTCCTGGAAGGTTCGATGGCATTTACACAACAGATTGACGATTTTTTAAATCTTGATTTTCCGGTAAGCCTGCTTTAAAGAGGCAGACCGGAAATTTTTGCTATTTTCTGGAATTGCTGTTCAAAAGAAAAGGCATCTTTGACAACTGCATGACCGTTTGCAGCCAGTCTGGAAGCAATGTCAGGATGAGCAGTATAGAATGACAGTTTTTCGCACAGCTCGTCCAGACTTGAAAAAGTATCTAAATCTTTTCCAAGAGTAAAGTAGTCGGAAAGCTCCGGCTGAGGGTTTGTGAGCAGAAAACCGCCGGAGCCGAGAACGTCCAGAATACGCAAAGGTAAGCCGCTCTGAATGGATGGAATGGTGAGATTGAGGTTGACGGTTGAATGTCGGAAAATAAAAGGCATCTGGCTGTAATAGGAAGCGCGCCAGTGGTAGTCTGCTTCGGGAAGAATGTCGGCGGATGAGGTAGTATAAAGCGTCAGCGGAAATTCATGGGAAACACGTTCTAACATGACTTTTCGCTGTCTGCCTGCAATGATACCGGAACAGGCGGCAATCAGAGCAAGACGGGTAAGAACGTCAGGGACAGTATCCGGGTTAAGAACATCCCAAAGTGCATGATTCGTGTAGAATTCAGACCGATTATCAATGTAGTTTAGTAGAACTGCCTGATCCTGTGGATTTAATGTGCGAAAAATCGAAGGAAGAGACTGGGTGTATTGTTCATACAAAGAGCCGACAAAGGAAATGTCAGAACGATACTGCAAAAAAATGTCAGGTGTGCATGGCAGAGTGTCCAGCCGGTTGCAGTTTACAGCGAGCGGCAGATGGAAAATATGGGGGTAGCCGTACGACTGGTAAGCTTCACAGGCGCGTTTGTCAAAGTGAAAAACATAATTGGTGTCATAAAATAAAGCATCCAGTCTTTTAAACTCCCATCCGGCATCATAGCACCATGAAATATACGGAACGTTCATTTCGTGGCATACATCTGCAATCAGTGGGATAAAATTAAAGCTGAAAACGGCATCGTAACAATCCTCGGTCAAAAAGTGCCGGAGATGAGAGCAAAAATAATCGTCAGAATCCGTGTTGGAAAATACATAGGAGGCACAGCGGAAAAAAATACCCATTCTCTGGAATGCTTCTTCCATGTCACGTTGCATCAATAAATTTCTCTGACAAAATAATAATTTCATAACTTTCTCCATTTCAAAAACATTTACAGGTGGTCAAACAGGATATGAAGCTGATGCTCATAGCAGAAATTTGTCGTCACCTGTTCAAAACCTTCTTGGGCAATATCATCGCGTTCTTTCGGGTGTGAGAGATAGTAGTCTGCTTTTTCTAACATATCAGAAAGACTTTCAAAGTAAACATAATCAGAGCCGTTTGTAAAATAGCGGTCAAGCTCCGGTTGATAATTGGTAAGCAGAAAACCTCCGCAGCTCATGACATCCAACGCACGTAAAGGGATGCCGGAAGTGATGGAGCGAAGGGTAAGGTTTAAGTTAATTTCGCTGTTTGCAAACACAAGTGGCATTTCGGAGGAATAAGAAACAGCTCCGCCGTAAGTGGCATCAGGGCAGCAGTTACGGTCTGAATGTGTATAAACTGTCACAGAGTGATTCGTGGTGAGGGCATTCAGGTAGGAAATGCGTTCATCGGAGGTCAGTCTGGTCTGAAGCATGCTTAAGAAAAACTGCTTCTTTGGAATGGGGCAGAGAGGAGTTTCGTCATATTTAATGTATTTTGCGAGCTCCTTCACAAGTTCTGGTGTCAGAAGTTCATTTAAAAGATTATCGCCCCAAATCTGTGCCTGCGCCGTGAGGATGCCATCCAGATAGCCATAAAGTTCTGGAGGAAGATAGGAAATCCTGCGGAAATGGTTATCTTCATAGAGACTGCCTACAAATGAAATTTCGTTCTGAAAGCGGGAGGTTTCAGAGGAAAGTCCGTCCAGACGGTGCGTGTTTACGGCTAATGGCAGATGGTATGCGTGTCTTGCGCCCAGATTTTGTGCAAGTGATACCATATCAGAGTCAAACAGAAACAGATAGTTGCAGTCTGCCGCAAGCAATGGTGAAAACAGGGAGTAGTGTGGGCAGTCAAAAACCCAGCACACGTATCTGACACCTGCGCGCTCGGCAGCTTTTGTGGCGAGTGGAAGGTAATTGAAGGTAAAAATAATTTCGCTGTGGCTTGAAAGGACAGAGTCCACAAGTGCCTGTTCAAGCTGGGGGTGAGTCAGGTATTCCGATGTGGGGTAATATACCTGATTGACCATATGACCAAGTGAAGAGAGTGCGTCTATTAAATCAAAGCGGGAATTTTCCCCCCAGGAATAGTAGAGGATATTCATGGTATGGCTCCTTATCATGTCAATTATGTAATATATCGGTTGATTCCTGTAAAAAAAAAGGTAAAATAGAGATAAAGATGCGAAAGAATGAGGAAAATAGCTATGAACATCATGATTGTGACTAATTCAAAATATTTAGGCCCAACATACATAATGCTTTACTCGTTATTTGTGAATCATACCGGTATCCTCATGGATGTCTATCTGCCATATGAGGATTTGAGTGGGCAGGAACTTATGGAACTTCAGAAGTTTGTGGAGGGATTTTCCGGGAAAAAGCTGTATCCGTTATATGTGGGAACGGCATTTAAACAAAAGGTTGTTTCACGAAATGGTATAAATGTGGAGACTTATTACAGAATTCTTGGGATTGATTTACTGCCACCTGCGTTAGAGCGTATTCTTTATCTTGATGTTGACATGGTAATCAAAGGCTCTTTGATGGATTTGTACCAAAAGGATATAGAAAATCGCCCGTTTGCAGTCTGTGAGGATATTTATGGCAAAATCAATGGATTTCATGAAGCGAATAAAAGACGTCTTGGAATTCCGGGTGGGTACTCCTATTTTAATGCGGGAGTGATGTTGTATAATGTCTCTTATCTGAGGGCACATGATGCGGCATCCCGTATGCTTGAGGCAATTTACAGGGATTATACGCGCTATGAATATAATGACCAGGATGTCATGAATGAATTATATTATGACAAACTTCTATATGTGGGCTGGGATGAATATAACTGTCCTCCGGCATGGTATTTTATTGATAAGGAGTCGCTAGGGGCAGGAGAGCTCAAATTTGCAGATTACAATTTGTTGCAGAATGTTGCCGATAGGGATGAATTTTTGAAACGATATCAAAATGTGACGTCACAGATATATGAAAATGCCCGGATTATCCATTATATGGGGAATACAAAACCATGGAGTGCAACCCGCGAATTGACGAAGGTGTATGATATATTTGATCAGAGCTATCTGGAAGCGGAATCTGCCATGAAAAGGTATCGTGACGCAGCGGGAGAGACAGGGGAGAGCAATAATGAATGAACACAAGATAGCTTTTATAGCCTGTGTGAATGACGAGAGTGAATTTGAGGAAGCACTGTATTACATAGACAGATTGTATATTCCGGAAGGATATGAGACAGATGTAATTGCAGTGAGAGAGGCACCATCCATGGCAGCAGGATATAACGCTGCCATGAGTAGCTCTGACGCAAAATATAAGATATATATTCATCAGGATGTCTGCCTGATTTACAGAAATCTGTTGGCGGATATGCTCGAAACGTTTCAAAGTGATGATGAGATAGGAATGCTCGGAGTGCTGGGATGCCGGATGATGCCGGAAAATGCAATCGCAATCTCAAGATGGGACAGTGGGCGTGTATATTGCAATGGAAATCCGACATACTTTTTTGGTTATGAAAAGAAAGATAAAACCCCGTTAGAGGTTATGGCGCTTGATGGAATGTTTATGGCAACACAGTATGATTTGGCATGGCGCGAAGACGTATTTGATGGCTGGGATTTTTATGATATTTCACAATGTTTTGAGTTTCAGAAAAATGGAAAAAAAGTAGTAATCCCGTTTCAAAAACAGGTTTGGAGCTATCATAACAGCAGCTATTCCAGACTAAATCGATATGAACGTTACAGAGAAAAATTAATAGATGAATACGGAGACAGATATCCAGTTTCAAAAGGTGATTGTACAATTTTTGCAGATGAAGCGGAATACGAAAGGCTCAGAATTCAGGCGCGAAGAAATATGGAAAGTCTGATAGAGCAGGGCAGGATAAATGAAGTGTGCGGGTGGATGGGCAAATCCGAAAATCAGGGAGAACCTGCATTTCATGAGATAGAGATTATCTGCAAAATACATTTGTCGGAAATACAGGCAAATGTAAAGGAACTGTTTTACAGACCGGGAATGCAGTATGAAGAACTGCTGCTTAAATTCAAAAAACTCAGGCACATTATCAAACGAATGGAGTTTGACAGTGCAGGAGAGGAGGAAGAAGAGGAACTTGTCCGGAATTGTTCCGTATATGCAGTGGCAATAGTGGTAATGATTTATGCCTATAAAAGAAGCTGGCTGTATGCGAAGATTTTAGCGGTTTATGAAAAGAAAGATATCAAAAAGTATAACATATATAAATGCATGGAAAAGGCATTTGAGACGGATGGAAGCCTGCATACGTTTTTAAGATGTCTGAAGGATACGCCGGAAGAAAGCTGTGAAAAACATAAACTGGTGATTCTGAAGAAGCTGGATGAAGAGACAGTAATTTTTGCAAAAGATAACTGGGATAAAAATAATACCGTGATTTTACTTGAAACATACAGCCGGAACGCACTTGAACAAATGCAGGAAGCAAAAGTCCTTTGCGGAACAGTGGTGAAGCTGGTTATGGATATGCAGGATAAACTGTATACAGACTATTCTGAGGTAATAATATATGGAAGAGATATGGAAGAATACGTGAAAGTTTTTTATAATACCGACGTTCCGGTTATATGGAACAGGGGGACAGGGGATGGCTGTGTGTCGAAATACAGCAAAAATATAAAAATCTGCTAATAAATATAGCATATGATTCCGATATACATTACATATTGAGATGACACATGGATGTCGGAAGGAGAAAAATCATGGAAGATAACAGAGCAGAACAGAAAGAGGCATTAGAGACATTGGTGGAGTTTAACGAGCGCCTTTTGAAAAATATGGGGATTGTGATAAAGGAATTGTCTGGTGAGAGACTTGATGATACAGATAAGTTTTTAGACAGTATTATTAATGCAATCAATTGGGAAATTCAGGTTATGAACGGAACAATGAGCCTTTTGAATGAGGGAAGCGAGAAAATTAACAAACAGAACTTTAATCAAAAGATGCTGAGCCTTGGTGCAGGAATTAAAGAAAAAGAAGACGCAAAGATAGCAGATGCACTTAAAGAGCTGGTGCCGGAGTTTGAGAATCTGGGAAGTGTTGCAAAAGAAGTAATTGCATAAAAAGAGAGAAAAGAGATATGCGGATTACATATCTCTTTTTTGTCTGTTGGCAGGAGAAACATATGAGAGTAAAAGAGAAGGTTGAAAATATAGATTATACTGAGACAAAAGAATTTTTTAAGCATCGTGCAGGAAAGTTCAGGGAGGATAATCCTTATTCCGTAACGATGTATCAGGATCATAATGAAAAATTGGTAAGAGACCGGAACCAAAAAGAAGTAGAACGGTTAAAACCGTTACTGGAACTCGGAAAACAGTCGCGCGTGCTTGATGTGGGATGTGGTATCGGACGATGGGGAGATGCAATTACAGAAGAAATAGAAGAGTATTGTGGACTGGATTTCAGCAGCGAACTGATTAAAATTGCCCAAAAAAGAACGAAAAAGGAAAATTACTTTTTTTGCGAGGGACCAATAACAGAATTAGAAAAGGTACTGCTGCGGAACAACAAGGGGAAATATAATGTCGCATTGTTGGTTGGCATTTTAATGTATGTAAATGATGAAGATATGGAATTGTTATTAGAACAATTGGAACATAGATGTATGGAACATGCGACAATCTGTATTCGTGAGCCGATTGGACTTGGAGAGAGACTTACATTAAAAGACTTTTTCTCGGAGGACTTAAACGACAATTATAATGCAATCTACCGCACCCGGGATGAGCTGGCTGGATTTTTTCAAAAGGGATTATTGAATAAAGGATTTAAGATAGCGAAGGAAGGATTTTTATTTCAGGAAACTAATCTAAATAACCGGAAGGTGATAATGCAATATTATTTTTTGCTAAGGAGGTAGCAGTGTGCTGCAGTTTGAAGAGGAATATTTCCAGGGTGAATGGAGAGATGGCTTTTTTGTGGAAGAAATGATGAAACGTGCATGGGCGGCGCAGTTAAAGATGCTTACTGTGATAGACACTGTCTGTAAAAAGAATCATCTGAATTATTTTGCATATGCAGGCACATTAATTGGAGCAGTGCGGCACAAAGGATTTATTCCGTGGGATGATGATATTGATTTGTCTATGCCGAGAGCAGATTATGATAAATTCATGGAAATTGCTGACAGAGAACTGCCGGAAGGATGGATTGTCGGAGAAGTATGGAGAAATGAAGACTACAGGAATATAATAGCCCGTATCTGCAATGGAAATACACTTGGATATGAAGAAGAATATCTGAAAGAGTGGTATGGGTGTCCATATATTGTTGGGATAGATATTGTACCAATGGATAACATACCATCCAGTAAGGAGGAAGAAGATGTCTGGGTACAGATTATAAAACTGCTGATTCAGTTCTGGGGATATGCAGAAAGTATGGAAGACACATTTGAAAAAGAACAGTTGATTCGGCAGATAGAAGAATTGTGTAAGATAAAGATTGATAGAACCAAGCTGCTTCAAAATGAATTAATACGGGTACTTGATAAGGTGTCGGCTGTTTACAAAAATGAAAATACAGATGAAATAACAGTAGCAGGATGGTTTGCCAATCATCCAAAATACAGAGTAGAAAGAAAATGGTATGAAGAAAGCATAGAAGTACCGTTTGAAAATATTCTGATTCCAATTCCTAAATACTATGATGAAGCACTGACTGCAATGTTTGGAGACTGGAGAACCCCTGTGCGGGAACCGTCAGATCATGAGTATCCGTTTTATAAGGCGCAGCAGAAGCTGTTAGATGAGGTGTTCGGAACGAAATAAGAGAACCAGGCGAAAAGAAGGCGGGATGAATAATGAACAGATGGGATGAAATCTGGAAAAACAGAGTGGCAGAAATAGAAAATACAGATGATATTTTCGAGATGTTTTGTAAACTGAAAAAGGCAGATGGATTTGACACGCAGGAAGTGGAAGGATATTATGAGGCTTTTTTCGAACAATGGAAGAAGATGCAGAGACGCATCTTTAAATTGTGCGATGGAAAAGTGGAGAGTGTATATGAAGTTGGATGTGGCAGCGGTGTAAATCTGTACCTGTTTCAGCAATTGAAGGGAATACAAAAGCTTGGTGGACTGGATTATTCAGAACCTTTGGTGAGACTGGCAGGAAATGTATTAAATGTACAGGACTTAAAGTGTGAAGAAGCACTTTGGGTGGGAACTGATTCAAAGTATGATGTGGTTCTTGCAGACAGTGTATTCCAATATTTTCCGGATGAGGATTATGGAAAACGGGTTTTGGAAAAGATGTGGGAAAAAGCAGGTAAGATGGTAGTCATCACAGAAGTTCATGACCAGGACAAAAGGGAAGAACACATGAATTACAGAAGACAGTGTGTTCAAAATTATGATGAAAAATATGCGGGGCTCGACAAAACTTTTTACCCAAAAGAGATGTTTGAGCAGTTTGCAGAACAGGTGGATGCAAATTGTGTGATTGTTGAACCAGATAATGATTTGTACTGGAATAATCAATTTGTATTTGACTGCTATTTGTATCGATAGGGGGTGTACTGCCATGCAGGCGATTATTCTTGCAGCGGGAATGGGAAAGCGATTAGGGGAACTGACAAAAGGTAATACGAAGTGTGTGGTAAAGGTAGGCGGCGTGCGGCTCATTGAACGTGCACTGCGTATTCTTGACCGGAAACAGTTGAGCAAAATTATCATGGTCGTGGGTTATCAGCATGAAAACCTGATGCAGTTTGTGGAGACACTTGGGATACACACACCGGTTCAGTTTATTATCAATGAGGTTTATGATAAAACAAACAACATCGTTTCATTATCTATGGCAAAAGAATATCTGATGCAGGAAGATACGATCCTGTTAGAGTCGGATCTTATTTTTGAAGAACGCCTGATAGATTTGCTTTTAGAGGATGACAGGGAGACATTAGCTCTTGTAGATAAGTTTGAAAACTGGATGGATGGAACCTGTATTGTCGTAGATGATGAGGATAATATTACAGATTTTATTCCTGGTAAATTGCTCCGGTATTCAGAAAAAGAGCGTTACTATAAGACCGTAAATATCTATAAGTTTGGAGCTCAGTTTTCAAGACAGGTATATGTGCCTTTTTTGGAAGCTTATGCAAAGGCAATGGGCAATAATGAGTATTATGAATCAGTGATTAAGTTGATTCTGATGCTGGATTGCAATACGATGAAGGCAAAGAAGCTGTCGGGGCAATTGTGGTACGAAATAGATGATATTCAGGATTTGGATATTGCGGAAACAATCTTTATAGAGGATGATGTTGAACGGTATAAATATTTGATGATGCGGTACGGTGGATATTGGAGATTTCCACATTTGCAGGATTTCTGCTATCTGGTGAACCCATATTTTCCTACCAGACATATGGTTGAGGAAATGGAGTCAAATTATGACGTGCTGATGAGACAATATCCTTCTGGCATAGAAGTCAACAGCCTTTTGGCCGCGAAGAGTTTTGGCATACGAAAGGAACATATTCTTGCCGGAAATGGCGCTGCAGAGCTGATAAAGGCATTGTTAGAACAGTTAACGGGGAAGGTTGGAATTGTAAAACCTACATTCGAAGAGTATTCGCACCGATGTAAGGGAATAATTGTAGAATATGATTGTGAGCCGGATGATTTTACATATGATGCAGGTAAGCTGATAAAATATTTTACCGAAAATCCGATAGAAAATCTTGTGTTAATTGAACCGGACAATCCGACTGGATACAGGATGGAAAATGCAGAATTAAGGAAACTTTTGAATTGGTGCAGAAATCAGAAAATAACAGTAATTCTGGATGAAAGTTTTTCTGATTTTGCAGAGGAAGAAAACAGTTCCATGTTGTCGGAAGAAATATTGAAACAATATGAAAAACTTTTTATCGTAAAGAGTATTTCCAAATCTTACGGGGTACCGGGATTGCGGATTGGAATTTTGGCGGGAAGTGATACAAGGATGATACATATGCTGAAAAAAGAAGTCTCAATCTGGAATATGAATTCCATGGCAGAATTTTTTATGCAGATATTAGATAAGTATAAAGCGGATTATGCAAGGTCTTTAGTACAGATAAAAGAAGAACGAAAGCGTTTTTACAGGAAGCTGCAATGCATGGAAGGATTAAAGGTATATCATTCTTCAGCAAATTATTTTATGTGTGAACTTGTGGATGGGATGCGGAGCGATGTACTGGCAGGAAAACTGTTAAGAGAAAATATCCTGATTAAGGATCTTACCGGTAAGATTGGAAACGGAAGGCAGTATGTCCGGATTGCGATCAGAAACAGCGAAGAAAACGACCAGTTATTGGAAGCTTTGAAAAAAATCTGGGAGAATAAAGAGCATGAATGAGGATCAGAAAAATATAGTAAAGACAGTAAAGAATCTTGCGGCGGCAGTGGAAAACAATCGACTTTTACCGGAACAGATTCCAGCGTCGGACTTAAAGGAGGCGTTGCGATGCACCCTGTGCTATAAAGATAATGACACTTCAGGAGACAAGCTGGCAGAAATATGCTGCGATGTTTTGCAGACTGGAATAGCAGGTCAGAATGGAGAAATGTGCCAGAAGACAATCCTTTTGATGGCAGAATTGATGGAACATTTTTTGGGACAGGAGGACTACCACAGAAAACAGGAAGAAATTATTCTACAGAATGCAGATAAAATGCTTAAGGATAACGTTATTTATGAGGAAATATTAGCAGTATACCGGGGGCATAAGATAGATGATGCTTTCCTGGAAACTCATACCTGCCAGTCCCTTGTTACAGTGAAGGAACGTGGAACACTACAGATGTTTCGGGATATTTCAGAGGCAGTGCATACAGCAGCATTAAAACGGATTAACAGGCGTGGACTCCATAAAATCATGTTTTTAGTGAAAGACAGTGCAGAATGGAGCTGTGAGGAATTGTACCGCAAATTAATACAGATACCGGGATTGGAAGTAGAAGTATTAGTTGCCCCGTTTATGACAGGAACACCAGAGGTAATCAGAGACACCTACCGGGATGCAGTAGACTGGTTTCAGAAGAGAGGATTTCATACAGTAGCGGCGTATGATTTATATCAAAATCGTTATTTAAGCTGGAATGAGATTGGCACACCGGATATCATATTTCACTTAAACCCACATTATACGGTGTTCCAGGAATGTGCCAATATCTGTAATATACCGCTTAGCGTGCTGAATGTTTACATTCCCTATGGATTCTGGATATACGGAAATATTGATGGTCAGTTTAATCAGCTGTCTCATATGCTGTATTGGAAAATTTTCTGTGAAAGCAAAATGCAAAAAGAGATGGCAAAAAAGTATGCACTGTTAGGTGATTCAAATCTTGAGTACAGCGGTTATGTAAAGATGGACTCCTTCTATGAAGAAAAAGAAATTCTGGAACAGCAAGTCTGGAAAATTGCGGAAAATGCACATGCAGATAAAGTAAAGAAGATTATTTATGCTCCACATTGGTCAGTACGGGATGCATTTACGGGATTTGGGAATTTTGATAAAATCTACAAACAAATTTATCAGTATGCAAAGGAACATGAAGAGACAACATCCTGGATATTAAGACCGCATCCAATGTTACGTGCAGGTGTTGTGAGCCAGGGTGTATTTGCGAGCACAGAAGAATATGACGAGTATCTGAAACAGTGGGATGCTCTTCCGAATGCCAGGGTAATTGAACGTGGAACGTATGTTGATATTTTTCAATCGTCCGATGCAATGGTACTTGACAGTATCTCCTTTTTAGGGGAGTATCTCTATGCCCATAAGCCGATGCTGTTTTTGACAAGGGAGAGACAGACATTTGATGACTTTGGACGGGAACTCGTCAAAGTTTTATATACCTGTGATGGTGGGGATTTTGCCGGAATTGAAAAATTTATCCGTAATGTGGTCATGGATGGCAATGATGAGATGAAGGAGGAAAGAGAACAGTTTTTCCGGCAATATCTTGATTACAGACAGGAAAATGGAATGCTGGCAAGTGATTATATCTGGCAGTATATTGAAAAACAGATAGAAGAGAGTACAGGCGAGAATAAATAGTGGATAATAGGTGTAATCATGATTCTAAAAGATGAAAATATGCTCTATATTTATTTTGAGGCAATGGAACAGATAGAACCGAAGCGCGTCCTTGACATCGGAATGTTATTGAAGCGCTTTGGATGTGTTTCCCGCAGGGCAATGAACCGGGAGGTTCCGGAGACAATCGAGCTTACGGGGATTGATTTTTTCCCGGAAACAAGATTCCCGGTGTGGGAGAATGTTTACAACAAAATTCTTGATGCAGAGGAATTTATGGGGAGCGATTTGGCAGAGGAGTATGAATTGACGGTGCTTCTGGGAACAGAGGCATTTATGACAGAGGCATTGTGGACGGAATTTGCTGAAAAATTATGGGGGCATACCCGTTATATTTTGACGGACTGTCTGCCGGAGCAATGGAGCGCAAGCGTACGTTTTCGTGATTTAAAGGTAGAAAATGACAGCTATTTTCTAATAGAACCTGGAGAACGATAGATGGATACCAGAATATTTGTAATGACGCACAAAAAAATAGAAGAATTATCGGATAGGACGGTTATGCCTGAGATATACATTCCGATGCAGGTCGGAAAAGCCGGTAAAGAGGATTTGGGATATCTTGGTGATGACAGCAGTGACAATATATCGGATAAAAACAGCAGTTACTGTGAACTGACAGGTATGTACTGGCTGTGGAAAAATATGGACTGCGATATTATTGGAATCTGTCATTACCGCCGTTTTTTCACCAGGCAGGAGCGGCTGCTTGAACAGGAATATATTGAAGAACGGATTGCAAAATACCCAATTATTGCGCCGAACAGCTGTGTAGTGAAAGATGAGGATGTATACGACCACTATCGGAAAAGACATTATACGAAGGATTTGGATTTGTGCAGGGAAGTCATTGCAGAAAAATATCCGGAGTATCTGCAGGCGTTTGATTATGCCATGAAGGGCGCACTTATTTCTATTGCAAATATGTGGATTACGAAAAAAGATATTTATGACAGATACTGTACGTGGCTTTTTGAGATTCTCTTTGAGGTTGAAAAACGACTGGATGTTTCCGGGTACGATACCTATCAACGCAGGGTGATGGGGTTTTTGTCGGAGCGATTGTTCCGGGTATGGCTGGTTCTACAGCCGGAGGCAGTCACAGAGGAAAATGTGAAGCTGATAGAACCACAGGAGTTTAAGAATGCAAAAAAGAAGGTGGAACTTCTTTGTAAGTGTGCAAAGTTAAAGATTACACCGTTGTTACAGTTATATCAGAGTGGTGCCATGCAGGGGACGCTTGCACCGGAATTAAGATGCAGGGATGATTTTGAAGGCAAAATACCAGTCTGGGTCTGCTGGTGGCAGGGAAAAGAACAGATGCCGGAACTGGTACAGTGCTGTCTGAACAGTCTTGAGAGAAATATTCCGAAAGAGACAACTGTAATAAGAATAATTACAATGGAAAATTACAGAGAGTATGTAACACTTACGGATACTGTAATTCGGAAATTCGACGAAGGAAAAATCAGTTATACACACCTGGCAGATATCCTCCGGGCAGAACTGCTTTACCGATATGGCGGAATGTGGATTGATGCGACCTACTATGTGACGGCACCCATTCCCAAAGAACTTTTTATGGGAGATGGCATATATACCTTAAAGTTCCGGAAACCAATCTGGGATGCTGATATTACCAGGGGAAGATGGTCCGTAAACTTGTGGTGTGCGCCTCCTGGGAAAAAATTATTCCAGTTTATTATGGAGAGCTTCTGGTATTACTTCGAAGTGGAAGATGAATTGCTGGATTATTTTTTTATGGATGATGTGATAGCGATTGCAGTAGATGAATTCCCGGATGTGAAGACAGAGTTAGAACAGTGCCCGTATTGCGAACAGGATGTTTTCTGGCTGCAGAATTATCTGAACAGGAAAGTGACACCGGATAGAATTGCGATGCTGAAAAAGGGAGCGTTGTTTTATAAATTGAACCGGAGGCTTGTCTGCCAGAAAGAAAATATGGCAGGGGAGCAGACCATGTATGGATATCTGCTCTCTGATACAGAAGGATAAGACGATGAAATTATTATTTTTTGAGTGGCATTCTTTTATGAATAAGGGAATTGAGCGGGGCTTGAAGGAGCTGGAAATCCCGTATGACATATTTTTTTATCAGTTTAACGACTGGGAAAAGGATGATGCTTTTTTAGAGCAGTTCCGGACTTATTTAAAGGCGGGAGCTTATACGGACGTGCTGTCGGTGAACTTTTCACCGCTCATTTCAGAAGTGTGTGAGGGGTGGTATACACGGCGTGGGTGTATGATTCACCGCTTCACATAAGGAATCTGGAGAGCCTTAAAAATTCCTGCAACCGGGCATTCTTTTTTGACAGAGGACAGGCAGAAGAATACAAAAAGGCGGGAATCAATGCGTTTCATCTGCCGCTTGCGGTGGACACGGAGGTCTTTCGTATCAATGCGTCAAAGCGGGGGAAGGAAGACTACCGGACGGATATCTCTTTAGTGGGAAAACTTTACCAGACAGAGTACGCATACTTTACGGCACCGTTGCAGGGCTATACAAAGGGGTATCTGGAAGGAATTGTAAATGCGCAGGGCAAGGTGTACGGGGGTTATCTGATACCGGAATTAATTACGGATGAACTGCTAGCACAGATGAATGCCGATTATGCAAAGGTGGCAACGGACGGTTTCTCGATGGGCAGAAGAGAGCTTGAATTTATGCTTGCCTGTGAGACGACCGGGCGGGAACGTTATATGGCATTAGCACTTTTATCTGCACATTATCCGGTGGATTTGTACTCCACGGATGTGGATAAGCGGTTAGAAAAAGTGCGATACCGTGGATATGCGGACTATTATTCCCAGATGCCGCTTGCGTTTTCCCAGAGTAAAATCAACCTGAATATTTCGCTCAAGACCATCCGTACCGGAATACCGCTTCGTGTCATTGACGTGCTTGGCTGCGGCGGATTTGTGCTCTCCAATTATCAGAAAGAACTTTTTGAGTATTTTAACGTCGGAGAAGAGTTAGTCGTATATGAGAATATAGAGGACTTGTTTTATCAGGCAAAATATTACTTAGAACACGAGGATGAGAGAAAACGGATTGCGCTTGCGGGATTTGAGCGCGTGAAGAGGGATTTTACGTTCCGGGAGCGGCTGGGAAAAATGTTTGGGGTATAGAGATGTGAAATAAGCAGGAAATACATTATGTTTTAGTAAAAAATGCCGATATATAATGAGTAAGCAGGAACTTATTAATGCATGGAGGCATCATAGCGGGAGTTGGATTGACACGTGCTGGATGCAACGTGTCAATTTTTTATGGCAAGGAAAAGAGAATGCAGGAGAATAAAGTCGCATTTATTATTTGTTATAATAACGAACTCTATATGCAGGAATGCATGAATTACATATCGTGGCTAAAGGTTCCCGATGGAATGGAAACAGAGGTGCTGGGCATTTCCGATGCTGATAGTATGACAGCTGGATATAATGCAGCGATGCATGAGTCGGATGCTAAATATAAAGTATACCTGCATCAGGACGTGTTTCTCATAAATGAAAATTTTATTTCTGATATGATTACTGTATTCTGCCGGAATCCAGAATACGGGCTTTTAGGAATGATTGGCAGTGACCGTACAGTGGAAGATGGCTGTTACTGGGATAAGTGGAATATGGGGATGGTAGAGGCATGTGATACCATGCAGAGTGGTCGCATTACACTGTCACAGGGAAAGCTCCCAGTTAATGAGGCAGTTGCGGTTGACGGACTTTTGATGATGACACAGTTTGATGTGGAGTGGCGCACAGACCTGTTTGATGGATTTGATATGTATGATGTTTCCCAGAGTATGGAATTTCGGAGAGCGGGATATAAGGTCGGTGTGGTTGCACAGGAAAGACCGTGGTGCCTGCACGACTGCGGTCATAGTAAACTAAAGCAATATGACAAATATAGAGAGATATTCTGCAGAGAATATGGGTATCAATACCGGAAGGATGAACAGATTGCCTTAAATCTTATGCGTGAGCAGCAGTTGAATGAGATGATTTTACCATTACTTGAGGATGCAATCAATGCGGGAGATGTTCCAAGAGCCGTACAGTATAAGGAGATGGCACTGAAGTTTTATCCGTATTGTACAAAATTGGGGATATTAGCATGCATTTGTAATATAATGGGAACCGAGTGGCAGGAAGGGGAAAATCAGGGGTTTTATCGACAGGGAGAAACGGCAGAAGCATTAATTTGTAAATATCAGCGGTATAAATTTTTCCTTCGAAGGCTGGAGTATGAACGGCCGATAGATGGTATGGAAGAGGTATTATCAGATATTGCCGGAAATCAGCTGGATACACTTGGAGCAGAAAAATGTCTGACCCGTTGCGTCTGTGGAGATGCAGAGCAGGTGCTTCATATGTTAACCTGGTATCTGGAGGATTATTTTGGAAGAAGGATGGACTTAAAAGAGAAGGATGAAGAGCCTGTACACATACCGGAAGAGTCGACAGGAACAATCCTGAATTTTATCCAGGTAATAAGAATGGAGATTGAACAAAGCAGATATATGACAGACAGTGAAAAATGTGTAAGAGAAGTATTTGGAACATTAAAAATACTTCGGAATGCAACAGAAATTCCACTGGATGATGAAGTGTATGGGCAGTATTTTGAGATTGTGATGAAGAAAGAACAGAAAAAAGAGGCGTTTTGGCAGGCTTGCCTGAAGTGGCTTGACAAGGTTGACATACGTTGTAGGGAGGCTTAAAATGGAAATTCCTTATTTAAGATTAAGTGGTGTGCATGATGAAATCCGGGAGCAGTTAGACGATGCCTACAAAAATGTAATGGATCACGAGTGGTTTATACAGGGAAGCGAGTGTACACAGTTTGAAAAAGAATTTGCCGAGTATTGCGGCACGAAAGAATGTATTGGAGTGGGAAATGGTCTTGATGCATTGTTTCTTACGCTTAAAGCATATGGAATCGGTACGGGGGATGAAGTTATTGTTCCTTCCAATACGTTTATTGCAACAGCACTGGCGGTGTCCTATACGGGTGCGAAACCGGTGTTTGTGGAACCGGATGAAAAATATTATAATATAGATGTGACACGGATTGAAGAAAAAATCACAGACCGGACAAAAGCAATTATGGCAGTTCATTTATATGGACAGATGGCAGACATGGAGACAATGGCAGCAATTGCAAAGAAGCATCATCTGCGTGTAGTTGAAGATGCTGCGCAGGCACATGGAGCATCCTTGCATGATAAAAAAGCAGGAATTCTTGGAGATGCGGCAGGGTTTAGCTTTTATCCGGGAAAGAATCTGGGCGCACTTGGGGATGGGGGCGCAGTTGTTACAAATGATTTGGAACTGGCAAAAAGGATACGTGCATTGGCAAATTATGGAAGTGATTATAAGTATCATCATATCTATCAGGGAAATAACTCAAGACTTGATGAGATGCAGGCTGCATTCCTGCGCATAAAGTTAAGATATCTTGATAAGTGGAACGATGAGCGGAGAAGAATTGCACAGCGTTACCTGAGTGAGATTGTGAATGAAAAGGTAACCCTTCCAAAGGTGATGGATGGTGCACACCATGTTTATCATATCTTTGCAGTAGAATGTGAAGAACGTGAGAAACTCGAACAATATTTGGAAGAGGCAGGAATTAGAACCAATAAGCATTATCCGACACCAATTCACTTGCAGGGAGCATACCAATCGCTTGGATATAAGGAAGGCGATTATCCGATAGCAGAACATATTTCTAAAACGGAGTTAAGTATTCCGTTGTATTATGGGCTTACGGAAGAAGAAGTGGACTATATTATTGAAAAAATCAATTTGTTTTGAGGCAGGAGAGACAGAAAAATGGAAAAAAAACAGCCATTGGTTTCAGTAGTGATGTCAAGCTATAATCATTCAGAGTTTGTTGGAAAAGCAATTGAAAGTGTGCTGAATCAGACTTATACTAACTTTGAATTTATTATTGCGGACGATGGTTCAACAGACAATTCGGTAGAAGTAATAAACAACTATCAAGATCAAAGAATTCACTTTAAGGCATTTGAAAAAAATACAGCACTTGCAGCCAGTGAGTATACCTATGAACAGGTAAAAGGGAAATATATTGCCTGCATTTGCTCAGATGATATGTGGAAAGAAGATTTGCTTGAAAAGTATGTGACGTTTCTTGAAAATAATGAGGAGTATGGTTGTTGCTTTTGTAAACCGCTCGTTATAAATGAAAATGATGAAGTGGAACTGGATTCAGCCAACAGTATTTTTGGGGAACCCAACAGAGAGAGGGAAAAGTGGTTTGAACGGTTGTATATAGGAGGAAATTGTTTGTGCGCACCAGCCGCATGTATTCGAAAAAGTGTTTTTGACAAAGTGGGAAGATTCCGGTTCCAGTACAGACAGCTTCAGGACTATGAGTATTGGCTGAGATTATTACAGGTTGCCAATATTTATATTTATCCGGAAGAATTGATGATGTACCGGATGCATTCAACAGGAGATAATCATAATATCAGCAAACCTACTCTTGAGACAAATATCAGAGATAGAATAGAAAGAGAATACATATTGCTTGATATTATGGAACAACTGGAGGAGTCTTTTTTTAATAAAGCGTTTAAAGATAAACTGATATATGCACCAGGGACGGAGCAATATAATCTGGATTGTGAAAAATTTGGAGCAATCATGGTTTCCAGCGCAGCTCCGCCGCAGGTAGCTATCTTTTTCTACTACAAACATTATAATGATGAAAAATTCAGATATCATCTGGAACATTATTATGGAGTTCCAAGAAAAGAATTTTGGAAAATGGCAGGAACGGACTATGATCATATCTCCGAGTACGTGGAAAATATTCATAAACTAATGGATACCGTCAAAAATCTGCAACAAATAGTGATGCAGCAGAATGAGCAGATAAATCAACTGAAAGCTGACAGCGGCTTGGAATAGAGGTGAAAGGTATGCAGATTATAAAATACGCATTTCAACAACATGGTGATGACAGAGGGCATCTTGTTTCGCTTGAGGAATACAATGATATACCATTTCGTATAAAACGTGTATATTATATGTATGAAACGAAAGAGGGAATACGCAGAGGGTATCATGCACATAAGTCGCTGAAACAGATTCTTGTATGTATTCATGGAAGCTGCAAGATACTACTTGATAATGGAAAAGAAAAAAAAGTAATTCCGTTAGAGAAACCATACGAAGGACTTTATGTACCAAACAATATGTGGCGTGAAATGTATGATTTTTCACCGGATGCAGTGTTAGTGGTGCTTGCTTCAGAAGTTTATAAGGAAGAGGACTACATTCGGAATTATGATGAATTTTTAGAGTTTATAAAAAAGGAAGAAGAAAAAAAGGGAAAGAAAAAAAATAAGGGGGATTGTGATGAGAAACATTCGGGACTATGAGAAGAAATATCAAACAGAGCCCTGTGAAGAATATCAGGTAAAGTATCGGCGCAAACAAATATTGCAGTTGCTGGGAAAATATAATCATAGGAATATGCTTGAAATCGGATGTGGAATGGAGCCGTTGTTTGAACACTGCCAGGATTATGAACAAATGGTAATTGTGGAGCCGGCAGAGACATTTGTGAACAATGCAATCCAAAAGGTAAACGGCAGGAATGTCATTTGTATTCAGGGATTTTTTGAAGACAGTGTGAAAAAAATTCTGAGCCTGGATGTTTCGTTTGATTATATTGTTTTAAGCAGCCTTCTCCATGAGGTGGAAGATCCTGAAAAGCTATTAGAGACGGTTCGAGAGGTATGCAGCGAACAGACGGTTTTACATATTAATGTGCCGAATGCAAATTCCGTGCATCGTTTGCTTGCAAAGGAGATGGGACTTATTGAAGATGTTCATGAGCTGTCGGCACTGCAAAAAACGATGCAAAGAAAACGGGTGTTTGATACAGATACATTAGAAGAATTTGTGGAAAAATGTGGATTTGAAGTACTTGAGAAAGGAACATATTTCCCGAAGTTTTTAAGTGCAGGTCAGATGGAACGAATGCTGGCGGAAGGAATCGTTAAGGATGATATTTTTGAAGGACTTGACAAAATGATAAAGTATATGCCGGATTTAGGGTCTGAGATATATGTTCAGGTAAGAAAAAAATAAAGGAGGCAGCGTGCAATGTATAAAATAATAATAGCAGGAGCAGGAAGTTCGCAGTCGAATGGCGTCATTAACTGCCTGCGAATGGATAAAGAGGAAAAGGAAATTATTGGAATTGGTTCGGATAAGTATGATCTGATGCTTTGTAATGCAGATAAAAAATATCTTATTCCGCATTCTACGAAGCCGGAATATAAGGAAACTCTGCTAAAGATTCTGGAAAGAGAAAAGCCGGATATGATACATTTCAACCATGATGTGGAACTGGCAATTGCGTTAAAGTTTGAAGATGAAATCAGGGCAACAGGCACAAAAATGTTGGTACCTGATTATGAGACGATTGATACTTGTGTGTATAAATATAAATCATGGAAGAAATTTAAAGAAGCGGGAATAGCAGTGCCGGAAAATCTTGTTATTTCTGATGAGAAGGATTTGAAAGAAGCACTTGAAAAACTTGGGGATGAAAACGGAGATGTCTGGTTCCGACCGATGATTATTGGAAATGGTGCACGTGGTGCGATAAAAACCAATGATTTTGAAGAAGCAAAAGAGTGGATTTCAAATGCTGGAGCTTGGGGAAATTATATGGCAGCCGAGATACTTCCGGGAGAAAATGTCACCTGGATGGCAATTTGGAACCATGGTGAATTAATCTGTGCACAGGGAAGAAAAAGAGGAGCATGGGCATATGCAGCTATGAGCCCGAATGGTATCAGTGGTCTTACAAAAATTGGAATTACTTACTCTTCAAAAGAATTGGATGAAATCGGAATTGCGTGCTGCAAGGCAGTAAGTAAAGAACCACATGGTATTTATGGAGTAGATTTAAAATGTGACAAAAATGGAGTGCCAAATCCGACAGAAATTAACATTTCAAGATTTTTTGCAACGGTAGAGTTTTTTGCTGCGGCAGGACTGAATATGCCGGTGATTCTCAAGGATTTGTGTCTCTATAACAGGAAACCGCAGCTCCCGAAAATCTGTAACCCTCTCCCAGATAATCTGTTATGGATTCGGGGAATGGATGAAAGACCAAGACTGACAACAGCAGAAGAAATTGATAAGGAATTATTAAAAATATGAATGGGGCAGATTATATAACCGAAAGACTGGTACAGCATGGGGTAACAACAGTATTTGGCTACCCCGGGAGCGCAATGCTTAAAATAATGGACACAATGGTTACATCTGGAAAAATAAAATATATTCAGAATTTCCATGAGCAGGCGTGCTCCTTTGCAGCGGATGGTTATGCGCGGGCAAACCAAAAGCTCGGAGTTTTATTGGTTACATCTGGTCCGGGAGGGATCAATGCACTCGGACCTTTT
>OGOW01000388.1_pt1 | contig 52481 bp, 66 predicted proteins | sample 1552781 | NCBI WGS metagenome assembly OGOW01 (sample SAMEA2580145, study PRJEB22360) | human gut metagenome | biome: human gut; feature: human-associated habitat; material: faeces | place: Denmark | collected 2008/2010
CCCCAGTCTGCAAGCTGCTGTGCCAGTGTGCGCTGACCGTCCACAATGGTGTGGCTGTCCTCTACGCCCCAGTGCACACCCACGATCACAAAGTCGGCCTGCCGGTGTGCTGCACGAACCTGCTGCTCGATCACATCCGTCTGGCTGGTGTAGATCACGTTGGCGGGCATGGAGCTGCTGGTGGGGATGCCATTGGTGTGCTCCGTGTAGGAAAGGTAGGCGATGGTCACCCCGTTGACGGTCTGCAGCGGAATGCGGCTGTAGTCATCCGCACCATGCCACAGGCCGGTGGTGACTACGTCCTCCGGCATGCTCTCCCAGAAACGCAGGGTGGCAGCCAGACCGGCTGCGCCCTTATCATAGGTGTGGTTATTTGACAGGCTGAACACCCGGATGCCGGCCCGGTAAAGCGCCCGGGCACAGTCTCCCGGGGTAGAAAAGCAGGGATAGGAGGAAGGCTCCAGCTCATCGTTGCAGAGCGTTTCCTGATTGATCCAGTTGATGTCCTGCTGCGCATAGAAGGGTGCGACCTGTGCATAGCAGTAATCAAAGTCGTACTGCTGCCCATTGGCGGCCCGCCGGGCGGCCTGCTTGTAGATGGGGGAATGGATCAGGTCATCGCCCGTAGCCGAAAAGCGGAGCGTTTCCACCACCGGTTCCGGTTCGGGCTCCGGGACCGAGGACGCCGCAGGCTCCGTGCTGCTCACCGCACTGTCCGACGGTTCGTCTCCGCCGGTCGGGATGGTGCCCACCGGGAGAAAGCGGAGCAGAAGCCCCATGCATGCCACGACGGCACCCGCTGTGAGCAGCGTGCCGACCCAGTGCTTCCCGGAGCGCCGCCGGGGTGTCGAATGCTTTGCCATGTTGAACCTCCTGCAGCACAGGGGCTATCCAAAAACCGCTGTGCCGCATCTGCAGGGCAAGAATCAGATCGAAGCGATCAGATCGCCCATATTGTACAGCCCCGGCTCCTTCTTTGCCAGATACACGGCGGCGTTGATGGCGCCGTTGGCAAAGATGCTGCGGGAATAAGCAGTGTGCTTGAGGGTGATCACTTCGTCCGGGCCGCAGAACAGCACCTCGTGGTCGCCCACGATGCTGCCGCCGCGTACCGAGCTGATGCCGATCTCCTTCGGGTCACGCTTCTGACGCACGGAGGAGCGATCGTAGACATAGTGGTAAGCGCCGTCGTTCTGCTCGTTGATGGCATCGGCCAGCATCAGAGCAGTGCCGCTGGGGGCATCCAGCTTGTTGTGATGGTGCTGTTCCACGATCTCCACGTCGTAGTTCACGCCCAGAATGGCAGAAGCACGCTTGCACAGTTCCGACAGCACGTTGATGCCCATGGACATGTTGGCGCTCTTGAACACGGGCACCGTGCGTGACAGCTGCACGACCTTGAGCTGCAGCTCTTCCGACAGGCCGGTGGTGCAGACCACGATGGGCAGCTTGTGGGCCTCGCAGTAGGGCAGAGCCTTTTCCACAGCAGCGGGGGAGCTGAAGTCGATGACGACATCGCCCTTGCCGTTCAGCTTTTCCAGACTGTCGTAGACCGGGATACCGTTCTGCTCGCCGTCCTTCATATCGATACCGGCCACCACGCAGCAGTCCTCCCGCTGTGCGATCATATCGCACAGCACATGGCCCATACGGCCGCCAATGCCCTGGATCACGATTTCCGTCATAGTTGAGTTCCTTTCTTTTTACGCTATAATACGGCAAAATGCCCGGAGAACCGTCTCCCTGGGCATTTTACCTGAAACTTATTCCTGGATCAGACCGGCTGCGCGCAGGGTGTTCTCGATCTGTGCCTGATGTGCCTCACTGGGCTCCACCAGCGGCAGGCGGCACTCGCCGGCCTCCCAGCCCAGCAGATTCATTGCATACTTGATCGGGATGGGATTCACTTCGCAGAACAGTGCATCGGACAGCGGCAGCATCTCCAGCTGCAGGTCGCGGGCCTTTGCGGTATCTCCGTCAAAGAAGGCCTGGCAGCAGTTGTGCACCAGCTCCGGCTTGACATTGGACACGACGCTAATCACGCCCTTGCCGCCCAGAGCCAGCAGGGGAACCACCTGATCGTCGTTGCCGGAATAAATGTTCAGCTCGTCGCCGCACAGCTGTGCGATCTTGGCTACCTGAGAGATGTTGCCGGAAGCTTCCTTGATGCCGTTGATCAGCGGGTGCTTGCTCAGTTCCAGAGCAGTCTCCGGGGCAATGTTCAGGCCGGTGCGGGAAGGCACGTTGTACATGATCACCGGGATGCCTCCGGCCTCAGCCATGGCGGTAAAGTGAGCAACCAGACCAGCCTGCGTGGTCTTGTTGTAATAGGGAGTCACCATCAGCAGAGCGTCTGCGCCGCATTCGGCAGACTTTGCGGCCAGTGCGCAGCCGTGGTCGGTATCGTTGGAGCCAGCGCCTGCAATGACGGGCACGCGGTGGTTGACAACATCCACCGTATACTTGATGACGGCAAGCTGCTCCTCATCGGTCATGGTAGAGCACTCGCCGGTGGTGCCGCAGATGATGATGGCATCGGTATGGTGCGCGATCTGATCCTCAACAATGCGGCCCAGCTCGTCAAAGTTGATGCTTCCGTCCTCGTACATCGGGGTGATAATGGCAACACCCGCGCCGGTAAAGACAGGATTCTTCATAGCCTAAAAACTCCTTTGTATGCGCTTTTGCGCAAAATATACTTAGTCGAAATAGCCCTTTGCGGCCAGCAGCTCTGCCAGCAGAACACCGCCGCCTGCAGCACCGCGCAGGGTGTTGTGGCTCATGCAGGCAAACTTGTAATCAAACAGGGTGTCCTCCCGCAGGCGGCCAATGCAGACAGCCATACCGTTCTCGGTATTGCGGTCCAGCTTGGGCTGCGGACGGTCCGCTTCCTCAAAGTAGTGCAGGAACTGCTTGGGAGCGCTGGGCAGGTTGAGCTCCTGTGCGGGGCCGCGGAAATTTGCCCAGGCCTCGAGCATCTGCTCTTTGGTGGGCTTTTTATCAAAGCTCACAAACACGGCAGCGGTGTGGCCATCGGAGACCGGCACACGGAAGCACTGCGCCGTGATGGTGGGCTTCTCTGCATTGACGATCTCATTGCCCTCAATGTGGCCCCACAGCTTCAGCGGCTCGCGCTCACTCTTCTCTTCCTCACCACCGATATAGGGGATAACATTGTCGATGATCTCGGGCATCCGGTCAAAGGTCTTGCCTGCACCGGAAATGGCCTGATAGGTGCAGACCAGAGCCTTGTTGACACCAAACTCCTTCATCAGAGGATGCAGGGCAGGCACATAGCTCTGCAGGCTGCAGTTGGACTTGACCGCAATGAAGCCGCGCTTGGTACCCAGACGCTTGCGCTGGGCAGGGATGATCTCAATGTGGTCCGCGTTGATCTCAGGCACGACCATGGGCACATCCGGGGTAAAGCGGTTTGCGCTGTTGTTGGAGACCACAGGGCACTCGGCCTTTGCGTAAGCCTCTTCCAGTGCCTTGATCTCGGCCTTGGGCATATTGACTGCGCAGAAGATGAAATCGACCTGAGAAGCGACCTCTTCCACCTTGGCGGCATCCAGCACGACCATCTTCTTGACGCTCTCGGGCATCGGGGTGGTCATTGCCCAGCGGCTGCCAACGGCATCCTCATAGGTCTTGCCTGCGCTGCGGCCGGATGCGGCCAGCGTGGTCAGCTTGAACCAGGGATGATTCTCAAGCAGGGTCACAAAACGCTGCCCCACCATGCCCGTTGCACCAACGATACCAACTTTATACTGTTTTTCCATTTCCAGCACCTTTCCTTTCAATAAAAGCAAATTTACATCGAACACGGCTTGCAAACCAGCCGACCTTGCAATATAATAGATACTGTTTATACAGATTTTATGATAACATTGATACGGCACTCGTGTCAATCATCGGAAAGGCAAATGCAAAGCATGTTAAAAAAAGATTTTTGGTACGATTTACCCAAAGAACTCATTGCACAGGAGCCTGCAGATCCAAGAGACTCGGCTCGGCTCATGGTTCTGAGCCAGAAGGACGACAGCATCCAGCACCGGATCTTCCGCGATCTGCCGGAATATCTTGAGCCGGGTGACCTGCTGGTGGTCAACAACTCCAAGGTGCTGCCCGCCCGCATCGTGGGTGTCAAACAGCCCACCGGTGCTGTGTGTGAGCTGCTGCTTCTGCGGCAGGTCAAGGGAGATCAGTGGGAGTGCCTGGCAAAGCCCGGCAAGCGGATGCAGCCCGGCACCAAGGTCAGTTTTGGTGACGGCACCCTGACCGCTGTGGTGGACGAAACGCTGGAGGATGGCAACAAGTTTGTTACATTCTATTATGACACCGAGACCCTTTATGAAAAACTGGATGAATTTGGCAAGATGCCATTGCCACCCTACATCACCAAGCAGTTGGAAGATCAGAGCCAGTATCAGACGGTCTATGCCAAGGAGCTGGGCAGCGCTGCCGCTCCCACGGCCGGCCTCCACTTCACGCCAGAGCTGATGGATACCATCCGCGCCAAGGGCGTCAACATCACCGAGGTGACGCTCCATGTCGGCCTCGGCACCTTCCGCCCCGTGCAGGAAGACGAGATCGCCGACCACAAGATGCACAGCGAGTGGTACTCCGTCAGCGAGGAGACTGCAAAGCTCATCCATGACACCAAGGCCGCAGGCCATCGTGTCATCGCCGTGGGCACCACCAGCTGCCGCACGCTGGAAGCTGTCGCCGCCAAGTACGGCGAGATCAAAGCCTGCAGCGGCAACACCGACATCTTCCTCTATCCCGGTGTCAAGTTCAACTGCATCGACGGCCTTATCACCAACTTCCATCTGCCCGAAAGCACCCTCATCATGCTGGTGTCGGCGCTGTACGGCTACGAAAAGACGATGGCCGCCTATAAGGTGGCTGTCGAGCAGAAATATCGGTTCTTCAGCTTTGGCGATGCGATGTTTATACGAGGCGGGAACGACCCGGAAGATAAAAAGTAACGAAAAAGTCCAGAAGCCATGCGGGTTTCTGGACTTTTTTCTTATTCGGCGGTTTTGTACGAAAATCGTAGTTCAATGCCGTTTTTGAGCAAAATTGAGGTGGTAAGGCCGTCTTTTATACAAAAGTTTGAGACCGTTTCGTTGAGGAAATCCTTGACGATTTTGGGGTCGATTTTGCGGATGAAACGCTCGTAGTTCACATAGCGCTTGTCCAAGAGCTGCTGGGTCAGGATGAACTGGCTGGCCTTCTGCATGAATGCCTCATCGGAAAGCGACAGGTCGAAGGCATTGGCGATGTCCAGCTCATTGATGCGGGAGTCTACCTCGCTGAGAGCTTTGGTGATTCGCTCACGCTCGATGTTGAAGTCTTTGCTTGCCATCTCATCATCTCCGTAGAGATAGATGGTCTTCAGGCGGTTGAGGGCGCGCTCAAGCCGACGCTTCTCGGAGAGCAGCAGATCGCGTTCGCTCAAGTCCGCGCTGGACTCCGTGGCCGCGATGGTAGGAGATTCAAAGCACTTCTCGTCAAAGCCGCTGCGCAGGTGGTTGTATAGTTCTTCGAGGCCCGGACGCTCGATGTGGTCAACGTGGGAAAGCGCTTCGCCACGCAGCAGCTTCTTCTCCAATGTTTCGATGGATGTCGTTCTGCCGAAGGAGTTGGATGCTTTTATCAGGTTGGCGAAGAAGTTCAGTACGAATGGGCCGAGGGTCACATCGGAGACGTACTTGTTGGTGCAGTCCTCGGATTTGCGTCGCCGGGAGCAGATGTACATAGATGGTCTCCAGCCGTCTGCCCGGACTTTATCGGTGGTTGCAGCCATCGTGGAGCCGCAGCAGCCGCAGGGGGGCCGCCCGGCGGAGACCGGGGCCGCTGGCAGCCGCAGGTGAGCAGCCCGGCGAAGACGTGGACGTTTTTTCGCTGATAGGTGGCATTCTTGTTGTAGCGCTTGCTTTCCAGAATGACACCGACAGCAGCCTGCCGTTCAGGGGACACAATGGCCGGGTGGTGGTTCTCGACCAATACCCATTCGTCCTTGCCCTTTTCGCGGAAACGCTTTGCGTTGGACTCGTCGCGGTAATTGTACCGATACGTTCCAGAGTAGAATGGACTAGAAAGAATCGTGTGGACGGTGGTCGGACTCCAGTCGCTTCCAGCGCGGGATTTCAGGCCACGCTCATTCATAATCCGAGCAACCCGGACAATGGACTTTTCGGACTCGTACAGGGAGTAGATCAGACGGACGATTTTGGCCTCGTCCTCGGCGATGGAGAAGGTCTTGCTCTCTTTGTCGTAGGAGTACCCGTAGGGAACCTTGCCGCCGTTCCAGATGCCATCATTGGCGCGGGACACGAAGACGGCGCTGACTCGCTCAGAGGTCGTTTTGCGCTCCAGTTCCGCAAAGATCAGGATGATTTTGAGCATGGCTTCGCCCATCGCGGAGCTGGTATCGAATTGTTCGTTCTTCGACACGAAGACCACGCCAAGCTCTTTCAGCTCGGCGTACATGACGGAAAAGTCCAGAAGGTTACGGCTGATACGGTCGATTTTCCAGACCAGCAGGTGAGAGAACTCGCCGGTCCTCATTCGGGCCATCATCTGCTGATAGTCTGGACGGTCGGTATTTTTGGCAGAGTAGCCTGCATCCTCGAAAATCACATAGTCCGAGATGCCGAGGGCATATTTTGCATAGTTGATGAGTTCTTCTCTCTGGACGGGCAGGCTAGCCCGGTCAACCTGATACTGCGTTGAGACTCGAACGTATATGGCGGCTTTCTTTTCCTCAAAGCGTTGCGCCGCCTTCTTCGTCACATAGCCCATTGCGAAACCTCCAGAAGATAATGATAGCTGAAGAAAAAGCAGCTCCGTGCGTAGTGCGGGGCTGCTTTTCTGTTATGCACAAAAAGGAATGATAGAAACTATGCAAAATGTCGGGGGGGGGGTACACATTCAGGGAATCGACAACGGCATCACGGATGCTGCCATAGTCTGCAAGGTATGGGTCCAGCTTTTGCAGCATAGTAAGCGAGATGGTCTTCTGAGGGCCGCACTGCTCGTCCAGAATATGAGTCGGCACGATGTAGAAGTCCCATCCATCCAACACCAACGGGTTGGCCCGTTCCCGCACGGTCTCCGTATAGAGGCAGAACACATACACGTCAGATTGCCGCTTAACCTCCTCGGCATAGCCACTGATGGAGTCCCAAGCTCTCGTTGGCCGGATGCTGAACTGGATGCTGGATAGTCTTCCATCGCCCTGCCGCCATGCCTGAAGATATGCGCAACTCTTGACCTCGATGCGCACTTTATCGCGGGACTCGCCATTACATACCCAGTTGTAGGGGAAAGAGATGTCGTAGGGAGTCCAGTCATCGTTGGTCCCGCTCAGATCAACGCCCAGCGCGGCCGATACGATGAACTCGCAGTAGGAGCCCCGCAGGGTGTTGTTGAGCAGGTCTGAGGCGTTCCAGCGCCAGTAGTCGCTCAAGGATTTACCAATGGGCATATCATCGAAGACGATAAGCTCGTCCCCGGTACATTGCTTCGTCATGATTTTCACCTCCTCGAAAAGTCAACCCGTATCAGCCTACGTCGGCTTTTTCCTCATGTTGCATGGACGTTATGATGACCCGCTGCTCTGGGGTCATATAGCGGTCGAGCAGCGACCACAAAACCTGCCGGTCTGCGATGGACGCCTTCTCGTAGCAGGCGACTAAGATGTTGACATCGGGCGGCGTACGGCTTGCGGCGGGCAGATCGGCACCGACCAAAACGTCCAGCGTCACGCCCAGTACAGAGGCCAGCTCCACAGCGGTCTCGATGTTCGGCGTTCTATCGCCGGAAACATAACGTGAGATGGTAGTCTCCGTCGTGTTGATACGTTCTGCGACAGCACGCTGCGTGAGGCCGCGCTTGTCGATGAGTTCTTTGAACTGTTTGGCGAACATGGCTTTGCTGTACATAGTGATACCTCCCAATGTAGCTTACTTACCAAGTTTATAACATACTTGTCAAAGAGTAAACAAAACTTACCAAAATTATCATTTTAAGATTGACATATACCATATTGGTAAGCTATAATGAAGACACGGAAAGGGGGTGAGCAGATGAATAGCTCCAAGCTCAAGGGCATCCGGGTCGAGAAGGGAAAGACCCAGAAGAACATGGCCGAATTGATCGGCAAATCGCTTGTTACCTACTCCAAGAAGGAGCGCGGAGAAGTCGAGTTCTCCAATGAGGAAATGAGCATTGTCGCCAAGGCGCTTGACCTGACCAGCGATCAGGTCAACGCTATTTTTTTCGACGACAACTTACCGAAAAGGTAAGCATACGCATAGCGGTTTGCTGATGTCTAAAGTATAACGCATCAAGGGGGCAAAGAAAATGGGACGCGATGCCGCAAAAGCCTGTGAAAACCAGTGCTTCCGGTGTAGGAAAGAGGCCGCAAAGCACAACGATAAGCTCGGTAGCCGTGAAGGCGCTGCGGAACTGCTCGGAATCTCGGTCTCGAGCCTTGCGGATTACGAGCTGGGCAATACGAAGGTCATCCCGGTGGATAAGGTGGTGCTGATGGCAGACATCTACAATGCACCGGAGCTGATGGCGTGGTATTGTTCGTCGGAATGCCTTATCGGAAAGAGCCTCGAAATGCCGTCCCCTGAAATTGCCTCGGTAGAGCGTACGACTATGAAGCTGCTGAAGCAGCTCCGGCAGGGTGACATCGAGCAGGTCAAGGAAAAGCTCATCGACATCACGGCAGATGGCATCATCTCCAAGGATGAGTGGGCAGACCTGACCGAAATCCTCGACTACCTCGACGGACTGATTCGGGCGGCGCGGGAATTGAAGCTCATTGGCTCCAAGCTCCTGAACGGAGGCGCAGACGATGGCTGACATCCAAACGCTGAAGAAGCTGCTGGCAGAAGAATATGGCATCACAACCGCAAGAGAACTCGACGAAGCCATGAAGAAAATCGGCAGATTGAATATCGGCGTGTTTGCATCGCCGGTAAGAAAGGATGGAACGAAACATGAAAAAGTACGCAGTATTGCACGAGCCGGGTGACATCGTTACGCTGGCCGGAACCAGATTTGTGGTGCTGGATGTTGAGCGTCGTGGTAGCCTGCCGGACAGCCTGTTCCTGCTGGCGCTGGAATCGGTTGGTGCTTCTGAATTTGGCAGCTCCAACAACTACGCAGAGAGCGACCTGAAGAAGGCCGTGGATAAGTGGTTGGAGGACATGGGCAAGAGGGGTCTCGACAACGCCAAGCTCATCCCCCGCGAGATCGACCTGACCACGCTGGACGGTTCCGGCTGCTATGGGAAGCTGTCGGTGAAGGCTGCGCCGCTTACACTGGATGAAGCTCGCGAGTACGCTGACATCATCCCCAATGCGGAGCGGTGGTGCTGGCTGGCGACCGGTTGGAGCGGTCCCAGCAAGTCGGACGGTGATCTCGCCCTGTACGTCGGCTCCAATGGCGACTGGAGCAGCAACGTCTGCTCCGTCTCGTACGGCGTCCGCCCCGCTTTGAAGGTCCCCTCTATCCTCTTTGAGGACTCTGAGGCCGGTCTGGACTTGAGCAAGATTCCAACCGATGATCTGCTTCAGGAAATCCACCGCAGACTCGCGGAAAAGGCATGAGTGCCGATAAGCTGGCAGAAGCACGGCAGGCGGCGGAAACAGCGCTGGGATTCAAAATCCCGGATGTGGTAGCCACCAGCGTTCTCTGGTATGCCCGGCGCAAATGTGAGCTGGCAGAGCAGCCGGAGAGCTACCTTCCACTTCTGTACGAAACCGAGCTGACCGACTACTATATGCGGTTGGCAATCAACCTGAAGGGAGAAAAGCAACGTGAGCAACGAATGCGTGAAGCCCGAAATTCCGCAGTTCCCGGAATTGACATTTGAGGAAGAACGGCATCTCTACTGCCTGAACGGGCTGGAAGTACCCAGCGTGACCACCCTGATGAAGCCGCTGTCCAGTGACTTCTACAGCACGGTGGACCCGGAGGTTCTGAACAAGGCCGCAAAGCGCGGCACGGCTATCCACAATGCGGTGGAGAACTACGCCAAGTTCGGCATTGAGGACATTCCGCCGGTGTATGCCGGGTATTTTGCCGGCTTCCGGGAGTGGTGGGATAGCCGCAAGCCGGAAGTTCTGGCGACCGAAACCAAGGTCTACCACAAAATCCTGCGGTATGCAGGCACGGTCGATCTGCTGTGCATCATCGACGGCAGGGTGACGCTGGTGGACTACAAGACATCGGCACAGGTGAACAGCAAGCTCTGCGCTGTGCAGCTTGAAGCCTATGACAGGGCATGGGAGAGCCACGACATCAAGGTCGATGACCGGCTGATTCTCCACCTGTCCAAGAAGGGCTATCAGGAAGTGCGCTTTCCCCGGAGTGGGAAGTGCTGGTCGGTGTTCTCGTCCTTGATGACAATTAAGAACTACATGAACGAGTGATTTTTAGGAGGTTCGACAGATGGAAAAAGAAACTATGGTGGCAACCGTTCCGCAGGCCGAAATCGTTGATGAGCAGCAGCTCTCCCGCGATGTGACCGACATCGAGTTTCAGGCGGAGTCGCTGGTTATCCAGACCGATGAAGATTACGCCTTTGCCGGTGAGTTCGGCAAGATGCTGAAGAAAAAGGCGTCGCAGGTCACGACGTTCTTCAAGCCCATGAAAGACAGCGCCTATCAGGCCCACAAAGCGGTTTGCGACCGGGAAAAGGCCATGCTGACCCCGCTGCGCAACGCCGAGAAGACGGTCAAACAGGTGATGAGCGCCTACATTGCAGAGCAGGAACGTAAGCGCCGGGAAGCTGAAGAAGCTGCTCGACGGGCAGCGGAAGCTGAACGGGAGCGCAAGATTCAGGAAGCGGCTACGCTGGAAGCCGCCGGTGATGCAGATGGAGCGGAGGCCGCCTTTGAGGAAGCAGCCATCATGGATGATGCTGCAAGCTATGCGGTAGTACCCGCCACGGTCACCCCGAAGGTCTCCGGCGTCAGCACCTCGAAAGACTGGGAAATCGTCGAGATCGACCCCAAGGCGGTCCCGCTGGCGGTGGCGGGCATTGAGCTCCGCCCGGTCGATCAGGCCGCTGTTATGCGCCTCATCCGTGCCTCGAAGGGCCAGATCGAAATTCCCGGCATCACCTACCGTCAGGTCGCAAAAATGAGCTTCAGGGGGTAAAAGAATATGTCTACTGCTATGAGCAAAGCTGAGAGCAACGCTCTCGTTGTCAGCTACGATGTTCTTGGCACGCACGTTGAGCTGGATTTGGATTTCGTGAAGAAGTACCTCGTTCGCGGCAAGGCAGAACTGGTAAGCAATCAGGAACTCGTGTTCTTTATGAACACATGCCGCCAGCAGAAGCTCAACCCGCTGGTTCAGGGCGAGGTCTACCTCATCAAGTACAGCAAAGATGACCCGGCGCAGATGGTCGTTGGCAAGGATGCCTACCTCCGCAGAGCATTTGACCACCCGGACTACCTGTTCAAGAACGACGGCATCACGGTACAGCGTGGGAACGAGATTATCCAGAAAGAGGGATGCTGCCTCTATCCGGGTGAAACTCTGGTTGGCGGCTGGTGCCGCGTTACCTTCATGCGGAACGGCAAGGAACGCACTGCATTCAAGGAAGTTGCCTTTGCCGAGTACAACAAGGGGCAGGCAAACTGGAAATCCAAGCCTGGCACCATGATCAACAAGGTCGCTGTCAGCCAGTGCGTGAGAGATGCCTTCCCGAAGGACTATGAGGGCATGTACTCCGAGGATGAGATGATCGCATCCGGCGCTATCCCGGCGGAATACAGGGAGCTGGATGACCCGAAGCCGGAAGAACAGCCGGCCGAGGAAGAAGACCCGGTCATCTCGCAGGAGCAGCGCCAGCAGCTTTTCAAGGCGGCGCAGGCAAACTTCGGCAAGGACAAAGGCAACGCCGTGGTCAAGTCCATCATCGAGGAGATGGGGCTGACCTCTACGACCGGCATGAAGATGTCCACCTACAACAAGGTGGTCGAGCGGCTGGTCGAGATCTGCACGGCCCACAAGGCGGAGCTGGAAGCTGAGGAAGCCACCAAAAATGACGGTGCAGCCGAAGAATAAAGCCACCGGCGGAAAAGGAAGGTGAGGGGATGCCGTGGATAAGCGTACATCAGGAGGTGGACGGTACGAAGCTCCGTAGATTATACCGTGCCATCGGGTGTTCCAAGTTTGAAGCCCTCGGCATCCTGAACTTCCTGTGGTTCTGGGGCATGAAGAACGCCGATGAGACCGGGCTGGTCAAGGATGCAGACCTCGAAGTCCTGAGCCGATACCTGTACGGCTGCGGCGAGGACTGCCAGCTCGACATGGGCAAAGTGGTTCAGGCCCTTGTGGACACCGGCTGGATTGATGTGGCGGCCGACGGCTTTTACATCCACGACTGGGACACATGGCAGGAGCAGTGGTATAAGCTCCAGAAAAACCGCAGGCTGGATGCTGAACGAAAGCGGAAAGCCCGCCAGATGGAGCGTGAGACCGCAAAGCCTGCGCCGAAGACCCCGGAGCCGGAACAGATGGAACCTCCTGTGAAACCAGAAGTCAAGCCGCCTGTAAAGCCGAAACCCGATAAAAAATCCTATGCGGAGTTCGTGAAGATGAGCGAAGCAAACTACGACAGGCTCGTGAAACTGTACGGCAAAGCCTTTGCGGATGCCTGCATTGTGGAGCTTGACAACTACAAGGGCGCACGGGGAAAGACCTACAAGGACGACTACCGCGCCATCCTCTGCTGGGTCGTAGACCGGGTCAAAGAAAAGAAACCGGGCCTGCTTCAGCAAAGCGTTAGCGAGGCAGCACCGGCTAAGGATAATCCGTTCAGAGAGTGGGGTGAGCAGAATGGGTGAATTTGACGGCCTGCTGCAAGGTGCTGTTCGTCAGGCGCAGGCGGCAAATCAGCCGGAGAACGGTGATTACTACGACGATGAAGGGTTCCTCGTCTGCGGGAACTGCCATACCCGTCGGCAGGTAGAGGTCAATATGCCCGACCTGAAAGCCGTTCCGTTCGACCCTAAGAAGAAAGTCCGGGTCAAGATGCCGGTATCCTGCCGCTGCCGGGCAGAACGGCGGAAGCAGGAAGAGCAGATGCTCATGCAGGACCGGGAAATGCGGGCAGCACAAACGCTTCAGCGGCAAAGCCTCATGGACGAACGCCTGCGGGACATTAGCTTTGACGGATTCCAGCAGACTAAGGATAACGCCTACAACCTGAAGCTCTGCCTGCGGTATGCGAAGCACTTCGATGAAATGCTGGCAAAGAATCAGGGGCTTTTGTTCTACGGCGGGGTCGGGACCGGGAAGACATTCGCAGCGGCCTGCATTGCAAACCATCTCCTGAGCCTGCGAGTCCCGGTGGTGATGACCTCGTTTGTGAAGCTGCTGGAAACCATGCAGGGCTTCAGTGAGGATGACAGCGCCCTGATTGCCCGGCTGAACAGGGCAAAGCTGCTCATCATTGATGATCTCGGCGCTGAACGCAGTACAGACTTTGCGCTGGAAAAGGTCTACGACATTGTGGACAGCCGGTACAGAGCCAAACTCCCCATCATCCTCACCACGAACCTGAGCATGACCGAAATGAAAGAATCTGCGGACATCCGCTACACCCGCATCTATGACCGTATCTTTGAAATGTGCTACCCGATGCAGTTCACAGGTCGGTCGTGGAGAAAGGCGGAAGCGGCCCGCAGATTTGACGAGATGAAGAACTTTTTGGAGGGCAACGATGGATAAAGTTATCATCGCAAGCGTTGAGGACCGGCTTACGGTAGCTGCCATCCTCGTAAAGAACGACTACACCGTCCGGCAGGGCAAGCAGCTCCGGCAGGGCAAGAAAAGCTACGAATACTATCTGGAGTACGCTCCGAACGACAAGCCGAAGCAGGCGGCAGGGGAATGAGGACGCAATTCTGCATCTATGGGGAGCCGCGAGGTAAGGAACGCCCGAAATTCTCAACCGTATGCGGCCATGTGACAGCCAGAACCCCGGAAAACACGGTTCTGTACGAAAACCTTGTAAAGACCGAGTACAGAATCCAATCCGGGGTTCGGTTTGCTGATGACGCCATGTTGAGCGTGAGGATTTTTGCGTTCCTCTCCGTCCCGAGGTCGGCCAGCCAGAAAAAACACCTTGCCATGATCGACCGCCTGATACGCCCGACACGAAAGCCTGATTTCGACAACATCGGCAAAATCATCTGCGATGCCCTGAACGGCATTGCCTACCGCGATGATGCCCAGATCGTAGACGCACTGGTTCGGAAGTTCTACTCAGACATCCCGCGTGTTATCGTTGAAATCTCAGATATACCGTATGAACAGTAAAGGAGAATGACTATGAGCGACAAAACGTATGTGCTGTCCCTGAGCGCGGACACCTTCAACGCCTTCAAGATGGACTTCGACAGCGCCCTCCAGCGCTTGCTTCAGAAGATGGACAGGCTCCAGAGCGACAGCGCCTCCATCAACTGCAAAATCAGCGTGGCACTGACCCCGGCTCCGGAACGGAACTTCGATGCAACGCGGGAGGGGGACACCGTGCAGGTGATGAAGCCCAGCTTCAGCCACGAGATCAGCACCGAAATCAAGGTCAAGGACAAAACGACCGGCAACCTCTCCGGCAACCGCAAGCTGGTGTGGGATGAGGAGCTGATGGAGTATGTGATGAAGGACATCGACGATGGGCAGACCTCGCTTTTCGACACGGCCCAGAGCCGCCAGAATGCTGCGCCCCCTGTGGAGCAGGAACCGCCCCAGCTCCCGGAAGGCATCGTGGATGTTGACTACACGGTCATCAGCGATGACAAGGGCTACATCCTGCGCAACCCCGATAAGTGCGGCGTCAAGGACCAGTGGGGTATCCTCAAAGTCCTTGTGGGAGAGCGGATGACGGTGAGCCGGAGTGCAGGCCACTGCTATGCGGAGACCGCAGACGGCATCATCGCCCTCGGCTCTGCCTACCTCGCAGAAGACCCCCGCCATGTGGATGACAGTATTCTGGAGCCTCATCTGGCAGAGGAAATCGCCTGCAACGGCTTCGGTACGGTTCAGGTCGGCGACCATGAGGAGCCGGAAAAGATCGTGGTAGAATGTCTGGAATGTGGTGGCATCCTGCTGGAGGTGGAGAACCCCAACGCCCGGAAGGGTGATGCCGAATGAGGTACGGAACCTGTTTTCTGTGCGGAAAGGCCGGTTGGCTGGAGGAACACCACGTCTACCCGGGGCCGTTTCGGGATAAGTCCGAAAAGTATGGCCTGAAGGTGGGCCTGTGCGGCGAGAGCTGCCATCGGAACGGTCGGTATGCGGCGCACCAGTGCAGGGAAACCTCCGATGCCCTGAAGCAGTTCTGGCAGATCAAGTACATGATGGCCCACAAAGCCAGCGTCGCAGACTTCCGGGCGGCATTCGGGAAGAACTATCTGGAACTCGACTACTACGATGATGAAAGGAGCTACCCTATGAACATTATTGCCATCAGCGGCCGCTTGACACGCGACCCCGAACTGCGCACCACTCCCAACGGAAAGCCCGTGGTGGAGTTCACGGTTGCGGTTGACCGGCCCGGCGTTAAGGACCAGACGGACTTTATCGACTGCGTGGCGTGGGAAAAGAAGGCTGAGTTTGTCGCCCGGTATTTCAAGCAGGGAAAGCGTATCGAGGCAAGCGGTGTCCTTACCACACGCACCTACGAAAAAAACGGGGTGAAGCGTAAGCGGACGGAGGTTCGCTGTGATCAGGTCTTCTTCGGCGAGTCCAAGAAAGATAGCGGCTCCACCCAGCAGGCAGCGCCGGAACCCACGAACGATGATTTCCGCCCGCTGCCCGATGATGATGACATCCCGTTCTGAGAAAGGAGAACACATGGAAGAAAATAAGAATCCCCTTATGGGCCACGTCGTAAAGGTCCCTGCACAGGTGTCCGGCATCCCTGACGGGGTGCAGATGACGGTGAACGCAGCCATGACCACCTTTGCGGCGGTCGATGGCAAACCGGCTGGCATCGAAAGCATGGGTACGGCAGAATGCAATATGCTTGCCAGCTATACGCGGGGAACGGTCTCGTTCTCTGTCCACGGGGAGAAGCCCGTTATGGTGAGCGTCCGTCTGGATGAGTTGATGAGACTCTTGCAGGCTGCTGCTGTATGTCACCACGAGCAGGAAGACAAGAAGAATGCTGAGGAGGAAAAGGCATGAGAAAGCTGTTTACGTCTGAGTCTGTGACCGAGGGTCATCCCGACAAGGTGTGCGACCGTATCTCTGATGCGGTGCTGGATGCAGTGCTGGCGAAGGACTCGGAGGGCCGGGTGGCCTGTGAGACCTGCTGCACCACCGACACGGTGTTCATCGCAGGCGAGATCACGAGCAAGGTCGATGTGGATATTGAGGGCATTGCCCGGCGGGTCCTGCGTGACATCGGCTACACCGGCGGGGCATCTGGCTTTGATGCCGACACCTGCAAGGTCATGGTGTCCGTCCACAAGCAGTCCCCTGATATTGCAATGGGAACCAGCGACATGGTCGGTGGCGCGGGCGATCAGGGCATGATGTTCGGCTATGCCTGCAACGAAACCCCGGAGCTGATGCCCTTGCCCATCATGCTTGCGCACAAGATGGCCTACAAGCTCTCCCAGACCCGCAAGGATGGAACCATCCCCTTTATCCTGCCGGATGGCAAAACGCAGGTAACGGTGGAATATGAGGGGGATGGTAAGCCCCAGCGTATCGACACCATCGTCATCTCCACCCAGCACACGGACGGAAGCCTCCCTATGCTGATGCACCCGCTGGTGGAAAATGTCATCACGCCTGTTTTGAAGGAAGCCCGTCAGTACCTCCCGTGGCTCGACATCGACACCTACGACCTGTACATCAATCCTACCGGGCGTTTTGTGCAGGGTGGCCCTGCGGCAGACACCGGCTTGACCGGGCGGAAGATCATCGTGGACACCTATGGCGGTTATGCTCCCCACGGCGGCGGGGCATTCTCTGGAAAAGACCCCACAAAGGTTGACCGCAGTGCAGCATACATGGCTCGGCATATTGCAAAGAACGTCGTGGCATCGGGTCTGTGCGACAAGTGTCAGGTCCAGTTGGCCTATGCAATCGGCATAGCGCTTCCGGTATCCCTGCGCATCGACACGTTCGGGGCCAATGTGGATGAGGAAAAGCTCTGCAATGCAGTAGATCGCTGCTTTGAACTGACCCCGCTGGGAATCATTGATGCCCTGAACCTGCGCCTGCCTATCTATGAACAGACATCCGCCTACGGCCACTTCGGCAATGTAACGGGCGGCAATTTCACATGGGAGAGCACCCACAAAGCGGGGCTCCTGCGCAGAACGTATAACACGCTGTAAGAAACAGGGCAAGCCTCTTTCCCCGTGGGCGGGGAAGGGGGCGAAGCCCATGATGGGAGGTTTAGACATGGCACAGGAAGACAAGAACGTCACAATTCCCCCGGAAATGATGCAGGAGATCGTACGGGTGGCATCGGAAACAGCCATTGAAAAGTTCCAGCACGAAGCGGAGCGGAACCGAAAGGCCGTCAAGGATAAGCGCCTGCATAACACCAAGCTGCTGCTCCAGAATTACCACTGCTTTGTAGAGCATAGCAAGAGTGCCGTGTATGAAGCCAGCCAGCTCTCCGAGGATGATGACTTCGAGGAGTTGATGGAGGAGCTGATGAGTCAGAGCGACGGCAGGGTGAGGGTCCCGGTGGTGAGGAGCATTCAGGAGAGCGCTGCCCACACCCGCATCATCGTGCAGCACATCGACCGTATGCTGGAATACTACAAGTTCCGCTGTGAGCATTCCAAGCGTGCGGAGGAAATGCGTCGGTATCGGACAATTTACGACCTCTACATTGCCCCTGAACCCAAGACTCAGCAGCAGATCGCCGATGAAGAACACGTCGATTTGTCAACCGTGTTCCGCGACCAGAAGGCGGGTATTTCCAAGTTGAGCGCCCTGATTTTTGGATGGTTGGACTAAAATTTTGGCAAAGTTGCAAAAAAGTTGCTATTGCAGTGCAATTACCGCTGTGGTAAGATACGAAGCGTGAACCGATGTGTCACCCCGAAAAAACCGCGAGTGGCACATCCGGCCTCGTATCAAGCTGCGAAGCCAAAATATTTCGCTCCGAATGCAAAACCGATTGACTCCGGTGGGTAAAGGGTTAGAATGAAGATAGGCCCAAAATCTTACCGAAAAGGTCAGGAGGTACGACAGATGGAACGAAAATCCGATAAAGTCAGACGTCTGGTTGCAGACGGCGACTTCAAAGGGGCTTTGCGGATTGCAAAGGACTTCAGGCTCGGCATCACGAAGGAGCAGTCCTCCACGATGACAAGAGCGTATGAGTGCATGGTCCACGGCAGATTCTACAAGCAGCTCGGCTATGATCTCGATGAGAAGATAGCTGAGGGTGTGAAGATTCTGGTGGGCTTGTACGGAAGGAGCGAGGCACATGATTTACACCAGCCGGTACAGTAACCCGGAACTCAAGACCGGGAACTACACAGTCGTTGGGATAACGCGGGGAGCGCCTAAGTTCCCCCTTCGGTATACGCTTGCAGGCAACATCATGGAGATCGCGCCGCCGGGTTATCTGTTCAACGAATACAACCGGGAGCGGTTCACGCCGCCCTACTTCCAGCACATGGACAGAGTAGGGACGGCGCGGATTGCTCAGATTCTCCAGCATTATGAGGACATGGGCAAGCCCGTGGTGCTTTGTTGCTACGAAGATGTCCGAAAGCCCGGAGAGTGGTGTCATAGACTGGTGTTCGCAGAATGGTGGCTCCAAAGAACAGGAGAAATGATCGAGGAGCTGCCCGACCCGTCACCAAACAAGTGGGCGAAACAGCCTGAACCGCAGAAAGCGGTTGAGCCTGATGCAGTCCAGATGAAAATGTGGTAATACCCGCCGATAGCTCAGAAAGTAGAGCACCTGACTCTTAATCAGGGGGTCGCACGGTTCAATCCCTGCTCGGCGGACCAACCATAGGGAGTCATGTTGGAAACAGCATGGCTCCCATTTTTTATGCCTACGAACAAGGGCTTTCCAGACGCTCACGTCTTTGGAAACAACCCACCCTCTGGAAAGCAACTGCTCCAGTCGAAACCAGAGGGGCAAATTTGAAAGAAAGGTCGGTGATATGAATGGCAAAGTTCCAGAACCCCGGAGCATTCTTCCTCGGAACGCTGGTTGCTCAGGAGCAGAAGTTCCTGAAGCCGCTGATTGAAAATGCCCGCAAGCAGGGGTACACCCGGTTTGTTGAGCCGTGCGCCGGCGCTTTCGCCATGTCGCACATCGCGGCACAGTGCGGGTACAAGCCCGGCGAGATTGAGGCCAGCGACGTTTCGATGTTCACCTCCATCATGGGATATGCTATCACGGGCCAGTCCCTTGAGGAGCTGGAAATCAGAGCGGATGGCTTCACGAATGAGGAACTGCTCGACCCTGCGGTTGCCCTCTATGCCCAGTTGTACCTGCGAACCGTAAAGAACGCCGGGAAGGAATACTTCTACGGCATCATGCGCGATCTGGAATACCGCAAGGAGGAACATCTGGCGGAAATCCGTGCACAGCTCGACAGGGCCAAGCAGTCCTTGCATGGGATGAGCTACCGCCCACTGGATATGTGGAAGCACCTTGAAACGTGCTATGATGACCCCCACTGTCTTGTGGTCGCAAACCCGCCCACCTATGCCGCTGGCTTCGAGAAGTGGTATGACACCGGCGGGCGCATGACGTGGAAAGAACCTGAGTACGGCATCTTTGACCCGAAGACCGGGCTGACTGAGCTGTACGACAAGATGAACGATGCCAAGTGCCTTCTGATGTGCTACGAGGAGAACGCCCCGGGCCTCACTGCCGGGCATCCTGTCTTTGCCCGGTATGGTGTGCGTGACGGCATCAACGTGTACCTGACTACCAACCGCCCGGATGAGGCGACCATGCTTGCCGAGGGTAAAATGATTACCCGCCCGAACGAGGGCAAGCTGGAGCCGCTGGATTGCAGCATCCTGCCGCGTGATTATGAAATCACCCGCAAGAGCAAGATTCAGATTACCCAGATCGAGCGCACCGCCGCCCAGTATTACAGAAAGCTCTGGACGCACAACTTTGTCGGTTCGTCTGCGCCTATCAACATGGCCGTCCTCATCGACGGCAAACTGGCTGGCGTGTTCGGGCTGGATAAGTCAGCGCTCACGATGGGAGCCTTCGGTACGCAAGTTTCCGATGCTGTGTTCCTCATGTACGGCATGACCGTTCCCCATAAGACCTACCGGCTGGGGCGGCTTCTGACCATGCTGGCACAGAACAGGCCGCTGATTATGAACATCTGCACGGATTTGGAGAAGGAAAAAGCCAAGTCCCTCAAGACAGTGCAGATGACCAAGTACCCGGAGGCCAAGGAAATGCGGGGGCTGATGGAGTTGACCAAGAAAGTCCCGGATAAGAAGATGGGTTACCGGCTCACATACGAGTCGCCCTTGTACGACAGAAACGCCAAACAGGCATTGAATGAATGGTTAGGGAGGGAAGAACGATGGCAGAAACAGCGCGAGAAAACCAAGTCAGCAGCGCAGCCGTAAAGTATGAAACGGTCGCCGATATGGGTTCCGGTCTGGTCATTGCCAAAGTAAAGCTGACCGACTTCCGCGAGCAGGACATCAACGCTCGCATTATGAAGACCGAGATGCAGAAGCAGCTCACCGACAATATCAAAAAGCGGGGTCAGCTTGAAAGCCTCCCGTTCTGCGCACTCATCGACGGCAGGATCGAGATTATCTCCGGCCACCACCGCATCCGTTCTGCAAAGGACAGCGGTGTGCTGACGGAGCTTTTTGTCATTCTGGACACCACCGGTCTGCGGCGCTCTCAGGTGGCCGCAAAGCAGTTGGCGCACAACGCCATCAGCGGATTTGATGACCAGTCCACCCTGAAGGAAATCGCCAAGATGATCGACGATGTGGACGATATGCTGGAAAGCTACATTGGCAAGGACATCATCGGCGAGCCTATGGCCGAGCTTGAGAAGCTGCTGTCCCCGAAGGTGGAGTTCGACTGGAAGAACGTCACGTTCACCTTCCTGCCGCACCAGCTCCGCGATCTGGACCAGCTTGTGAAGGTTCTGGGGTCTCTCAGCCCCGATATGCTGGGCGTTGCAGATATTGACCAGCACGAGGAGTTCATCGAAACCATCACGAAATATCAGCAGTTTGCCAATGTCAAGAATACCGGCGCTGCCATCCATGCCATGATTAAGGCCACCGAATCCCTGTTCGATGACCTTCACTTCGATGAAAGTCAGGAGTGGGTGCAGTTGCCCAACCTGTTCGGCTCTCCGGCCATCCCCAAAGAGGCTGCTGATACCATCACGCAGGCGCTCGACAAGATGGTCAAGGAGGGCGAGATCGGCCCGAAGAACAAGTGGCAGGCCCTTGAATACTGGGCTGCGGATTATCTGGCAGGGAAGTAGGTGATAGCAAATGCCTACGCCTCTAAAGTACAATCCGGCGTACCACGATGACTGGGCATGGTCACTTGCTATCAAGGGCGCAACAGATCAGGACATTGCCGATGCCTTCCATGTTTCGCGTAGGACCATCATCCGCTGGCGGCAGACGTACCCGTCGTTCAATGAAGCCTGCCAGCACGGGAAGGAAGTCGCCGATGCAAAGGTGAAGCGGTCGCTGTATGAACGTGCCGTAGGCTTCGAGTATCAGGAAAAGGAAAGCGTCATCGACGTAGACCCCCGGACGGGCGAACAGAAGCCGGTGCGGGTCCGAACGCTCACCAAGAAAGCCGTCCCCGATACGATGGCGCAGATGTACTGGCTCAACAACCGATGCCGGGATGAGTTCTCCCAGACCCAGAAGGTTACGCTTGACGGAGCTGTTCAGACATCCCCGTTCGATAACCTGACGGATGATGAACTCCGCCGTTTGGCTCAAATGGACGAGGGCCTTGATGGCGACGCGGAATAATGTTTCGCCTGCCAAGCGTAAGTACCTCGGCTCAAATGCCCGGATTGCGCTGGCGAAACGGCACTACGCCGATTATGTCCAGTACGTCCACATGGGCAGGTGGAAAAGAGCCAGACACCTCGACCTCGTGTGTGAAAAGCTGGAAAGCATCATGGAGGGGAAGACCAAGCGGCTGATGATATTCATGCCGCCGCGCCACGGCAAGTCCATGACCGTGACCGAAACCTTCCCCTCGTTCTATCTGGGCAAGAACCCTGAAAAGCGGGTCATCGAGATCAGCTACAGCGGCGACCTTGCCCAGCAATTCGGCAAGCGGAACCGCGATAAGGTCGAGAAGTTCGGTCCTACGCTGTTTGGGCATACCATCTCCCAAGTGCAGGCCACCAAAACGAACTGGAACCTCGACAACGGCATGGGTGGCATGATCTCCGTTGGTATCGGCGGCTCCATCACCGGCTATGGCGCAGACCTGCTTATCGTCGATGACCCCATCAAGAACCGCGCCGAGGCTGAATCTGCCACCTACCGCGATAAGCTGTGGGACGAGTACCAGTCCACGGTGAGTACCCGACTGCACGCAGGCGGCGCTGTTATCATCATCCTTACCCGCTGGCACGAAGATGACCTTGCCGCCCGGCTCCTGAACCCGGAGTACGGCAAGGTTGAGGACTGGGACATTATCTCGCTCCCAGCCGTTTGCGAAGACCCGGCTACCGACCCTCTGGGCCGTGAGCTAGGCGAGGCGCTGTGGCCTGCGGGCGGCTACGACGAAGCATGGGCTGCACAACAGAAAGAGACCGTCGGTACATACGCATGGTCTTCTCTGTATATGCAGACCCCCACACCAAGCTCCGGCGGTATGTTCAAGAGAGAGTGGTGGAAACGCTGGGCGGCGCTGCCGTCCGGCCTGCATGACTTCATCCAGTCGTGGGACTGCACCTTCAAGGACAAGGACGGCTCGGACTTCGTTGTTGGACAGGTCTGGGCAAGGAAAGGCGCAGACCGCTATCTGCTCGATCAGGTGCGTGGCCGCATGAGCTTCACGGAAACGCTGGATGCCATGCGCGGGCTTTCCTCCAAGTGGCCCCAGACCACAAGAAAGCTGGTCGAGGACAAGGCCAACGGCACGGCGGTCATCGACGTTCTGAAGAAAGAAATCCCCGGAATCATCCCGGTGGAGCCGTTTGGCGGCAAGGTGGTCCGCGCCCATGCGACCACCGCTGTGGCTGAAGCTGGGAACGTCTACATCCCAGCGGCATCTGTCTGCCCGTGGGTGATGGACTTTGTGGAAGAAATGGCGGCGTTCCCAAGCGGTGCGCACGATGACCAAGTTGACTGCTATTCGCAGGCGAATGCCTATTACAACGACAACACGTTTGATATTCGTTCGCTGATAACGTAAGAAAAGAGGTGAATGCAATGCTGATTATTTTCTCGGTCAATGACCAGAAAATCACCCATGACCTGAAAGGCCAGCTTGTCGCAGGCAGTGTAGACATTGTGCAGGCCGCGTTCAAATTTGACAGCTCGTGGGATGAACTGGACAAGATCGTCGTCTTCACGAGCAGCGCTTGTCCCAAGCCCGTCCCGGTGCAGTTTGCCGATGAGGCATTCTACATTCCGAAGGATATGGTGGTTAAGTCTGGCTCTGTTGTGACCAACCCCACCGGCCAGCCCAAAGGCACTTATATCAAGCTGGTTCTGGCAAATGCCACCAACGACACCCTGTACGTTGATGTCGGCGGCCTGATCGAGTATGTTACCTCCGGCTCTGCTGCGGGTGATATGGTTGTCATCGCCATTGATGAGCAGACTCATAAGGTCACCGCATCTATCACCGACGGCGCAATCACTAAGGCAAAGCTGGAGACCGAGGTGCAGACCGCCCTGAACAAGGCCCATGAGCACGCCAACAAGGCACTGCTGGACACCTATGACCAGACCAACGCCAACATCAAGGATGCCGTCAGCAAGAAGCACTCTCACGCCAATGCGGCCGAGCTGGACAAGATTGCTACCGGCGATAAGGAAAAGTGGGACGCCACCTCCACCAAGGTTGAAGGTATTGCTGAGGGCGCTACCAAGGTCGAGGCCAGCACCACCGAAGGCAATATTAAGATCAATGGCGTGGAGACCGCGGTCGTTACCATCGCCACCGACACTGAGGTCACTGAGATGCTGACCGAGGTCTTTGGCGCAACCGCCTGATAACCCATAAGTAAGAATGCAGCGGCAGGGGAATGGACTCCTGCCGCTGTTATTTTTGGAAAGGAAAGCGAACATGAGCGACAAACTCAACACGCTTGAAGCGCTTAGGCTTGCTTCTCTGAAGGCAAAGGGTTACACGGCAGAACAGATTGCAGCGTTGTCTTCTGCGATTGAAGACCTCATCAAGGGCATCTACGACAACATGACCGCAAGCAGCGAGAAGTATCTGGGCAGCGGGAACCTGCTGCTGTTCTGGACGCTTCTGAAAAGCCTGCTCAATGGCCATGAATCCAGCATCAACGACCTGCTGGCCCGCGTGAAGTTGCTGGAGCTGATTCTGAGCGCTGATGTTACCGGCAATCCATACTATGTCACCTTCAACACCCTGACGGATGTTGTGGTATCCTCTGGCATCTGGAACAAGTCGGATGGACGTATTGAATTTTAACAGGAAGGAGGAAGCGCAATGCACATACCTGAAGATGAGGCCGAGCGTCGGCGTTTGAATGAGCGTGGCCGTGAAATCCTCCGGCGGAAGAACGGCGCTGTGCGTCCGCATCGTGAGGATGGCTATGTGAACCTCCTGAACAAGTACGGAACCAAGCAGGACAACTCCGAGGCGTACAAGTTTGAACGGGAGCCGGTCATCCCTGATATGCAGCTCACTGGGCTGTATGAGGGCAACGGCCTGTTCTCCAAAATCATTGATACGCCTGCCGAGGAAGCGCTGAAGCGTGGCTTCGACCTGAACCTGAAAAGCGACGAGTTGAACGCCTTTGTGGAAGACGCTCTGGATGATCTCGAATGGGAAGAGAGAGCCGCCACCGCAATCAAGTGGGCGCGGCTCTACGGTGGCGCTCTTATCGTCATGCTGATCGACGATGGGCGCGGGCTGGAGGAGCCTGTTGACTGGGAACATATCCGCAGCATTGATGAGCTGCGCGTCTATGAGCGCTCCATCGTGCAGCCTGACTACGCCAGCCTGTACCAGCAGGACTACGGCGGGAAGGGCGTTGGGAACCGGGTGTCCAAGTTCGGACAGCCGGAATATTACTATGTTTCCAGCATCTACGGTTCCTTCAAGGTCCATGAGAGCCGATGTCTGGTGTTCCGCAACGGCGTTCTGCCGGAGCAGACCTCCAATGCAACCTACCTGTTCTGGGGTATGCCTGAATACGTCCGCATTCGCCGGGCGTTGCGGGAAACCGTAACAGCCCACACCGACAGCGTGAAGCTGCTGGAGCGGAGCGTGCAGGCTATCTACAGCATGAAGGGCCTTGCCTCTCTGCTGACCACGGATGACGGCGAGAACCAAGTGCTGAAGCGCCTACAGCTTGTAGACACTTCCCGTGGTCTGCTGAACAGCATCGCCATTGACTCCGAGGGAGAGCAGTACGACTTCAAGACGTTCCAGTTTTCCGGTGTCAAGGATGTCATCGACGCAACCTGCAATATGCTGTCCGCGCTGACGAACATCCCCCAGACGATTCTGTTTGGCCGTTCACCGGCCGGCATGAACGCCACCGGCGACAGTGACTTCGAGAGCTATTACAACTTTGTGGAGAAGATTCAGCGCTTGATGCTGAAGCGTAACCTCCGCACACTGCTGGACGTTGTGTTCCGGGCGGGCATCGCTTCAGGCGATGTGGCCGAGGAACCCGACTACAAACTGGAGTTCAAGCCCCTGTGGAGCCTGAGCGACACAGAGCAGGCCGCAGTTGACCAGACCAAGGCTCAGACCGCTCTGGTCAAGGCCCAGACTGCGCAGGCATACGTCGATATGCAGGCGCTCGACCCCACCGAGGTGCGCCGCCGCCTTGCGTCCGATGAGGAGTTTGATGTCGAAGACATCATCTCCGAGGATGACGAGGATGATCTGTTGCAGTCGCTGCTGGGTACTGAGCCGAGCGCCATGAGCGACGTGGAAGCCGCCCAGAAGAACATTGAGCAGGGGCAGGCTCCGGGCGGCGAGGAACAGAGCGCTACCGTAGCATCTACGGCCACTCCGCCGACCACCAATGCCGATGCCACCGACACTGACTATGGCGTCGGCGTTCTTGTTGTGCAGGATGGCCGGTTTCTCTGCGGCACTCGCCTGAAGGGCGGCTCTGTTGGTGGACCGGGTGGGCATATCGAAGCGGGGGAGTCCCCGGAAGATGCAGCTATCCGCGAAACACAGGAGGAGTTCGGCATCACGCCGAAAGACCTCATGCCGGTAGCCTTCCTGAGCGACCTGAAACCGCCGTACTGCCCGTCCCATGTGTTCCTCTGCACGGATTTTGACGGCAGCATCCGGTGCGCTGATGGCGAGATGACCTCTCCGGGGTTCATCACCGCCGAAAAGGTGGCCGAGCTGTCCACTCAGAATCCGGAACGTCTGTTCCCGCCGTTTGCCCAGAGCATCACCGCGCTGTTCGACGTTTTATCGTCAAATCCCGGTTTGACATCGGATGCACAAAATGCTAAGATGAAAGATAGGATGGACTTCAACGAAGCCGACCACCCACGGGATGAAAACGGGCAGTTCGCAGAGGGCGAGGGTAGCAGCTCTGGCTCCACCGAAAGCGGGCCTGCGGTATCTCCCGAAGGCGAAAACGTCCCCTGCACTGGGTTTGCTTCTCCTGCAAGGCTTGAAGATCATGCCACCCGCCACGGGTTGGCTGAGATGGGCTTTGCGACGAAAGAGGAATACCAGCAGAAGGGCATCGACTTTCTGAAGCAGCCTTGTGGCGGTGATGTTATTGGTTATGCTCGGCCTGATGGCGTAGTTGTTCGGTTCAACACCAAAACGACAGAGTACGCAACCGGTGTTCCCGGTGGGCCGCTTAAAACCTACATGAAAGCCAAGTGCAACCGAAAGACTGGCGAGGCACGGCCCGAAGTCGCCATGAAGTATTACGAGTTCAATAGGGAAAAGGACCTGAAGGAGGAAGACGATGAGCAAGGCAGTTAAATGCCCGGTATGCGGGCAGACCGAACTTGTCGATGACGGCGATGTCTGCGATGTCTGCAAGTGGTTCCATGACCGCTATCAGGAGGAGTTTCCTGATGAGGAGGACTGCGAGAACCACATGAGCCTGAACCAAGCCCGCGAGGCATGGAAGAACGGGCAGAAGGTAGAGTGATTGCAATGTACAACTTCATTGCAATCTACCGGTTGCTGGAGGATGCCGGATATATCGAGGTCTTCGGCCATAGAACGAGGATAACCCTTCGTGGACTGGAGTATCTACAACAGAATAGCCTGATGCAGCGAGCCGTACGCCTCATGTGAGGTTTGCGGCTTTTCTGCTGTGTAAGAGCGATGGGAAACCACCGCTCTTTTTGTTTGCCCGAATTTCCCATCTCAAAAACGGAACGGAGAAAGAGCATGAACAAGGTCACGATTTACAGATATGACGAAAACAAACCCATGCGCACCCTGAACCTGAACGGCGAACCGTGGTTCGTTCTGCGGGATGTGTGCGAAGTCTTAGGGTTGGGCAACAGCCGCATGGTTGCAGACCGTCTGGACGAGGATGAGAAGGGGGTAAGTCAGATTGACACCCTTGGCGGCGTGCAGAATGCCACCATCATCAGCGAGTCCGGCCTGTACAACGTCATCCTGCGCAGCGATAAGCCGGAGGCCAAACCCTTCCGCAAGTGGGTCACGGCCGTGGTGCTGCCCAGCATCCGCAAGAACGGCGGCTACATTGCCGGGCAGGAGGAGCTTTCCCCGCAGGAGCTTATGGCAAAGGCCCTGCTGGTCGCGCAGAAGACCCTGACTGACCGCGATGCCCGCATCAAGGAGCTGACGGCGCAGAACCAGATCATGCAGCCGAAGGCCGAGTATTTTGACGAGCTGGTGGCCCGGAACCTGCTGACCAACTTCCGCGAAACCGCCAAGGAGCTGGGCATCAAGGAGAAGGACTTCATCGGCTGGCTGCTCGACCATAAGTACGTCTACCGTGACCAGAAGAACAAGCTGATGCCGTATGCGGCAAAGAACAGCGGTCTGTTCAAGGTGAAAGAGGGTAAGGGACGGCACAACGACTGGGCCGGAACCCAGACGCTAATCACCCCGAAGGGCCGGGAAACCTTCCGCCTGCTGTGCAAGGAACCGCCCGTTTTACCGCAGTTCACCGCATTGTAAACCGACATCATGGCGATTGTAAACCAAAAAAGAACCGCTTTTCCACCGCAATCACCGAAATGGTCGTAAAACGCAGGCCCGAAATTTGCCTATTCTTAGAATAAATTCAATCAAATTTGGATAAATATTCAAAAATGGCCGAAAACAGGCCAAAATCCGCAGGAACGTCCACCGGACAATCCGGCGGAGCGTCCGACTATAACCGTACCTTACCCAACCAAACCGTAACCTGTTGTCAAATTTTCACTTCGTTCAAATTTGCCAACGGTGCGGGCGCGAGGCCGAGCGTCAGGCAGGGACTTTTCGCAACTGCCGCAAATAAAGCCATCTAACGGCTTTCAAACCTCTGACACAAAATTATCCCACACGCACATTTGGGACGTTTCTCGGCACTCACCAGAAGTCCTCAGAGGGCATTAAGCCATAATCTTAACTGCGGCGGTGCAAATCGCCGCTTTTTTGCTGTTCGGAACCAGAAAAGGAGGCGAAAACAGTGAATGATACCGTCCACGGACACATGGTACAAGACCTGCTCCGCCACCGCTTCGGCAGTCACGATAACCTGATATGCAAATATTCATCCAAGTACCCTGTGCAGGCGGAACGCGAGTTCCAGCGGCTCACCAATGCCTACATCCGTATCTTGAACGAACTGCTGAAGGAGTATCTGCCGGAGATCAGGGACGCGGCCCGCGCAGAGCGTGAAGCTGGTCAGCGCCATGATGACGCTTCAGACCTGATTGCAAAGGTCAAAACGGTTTTCTCCAAGATGACCGTGGAGCTGGAGCGGCGCACCTCTATGTTTGGCCTGCGCAGCAAGATCGAGTCTATGGCAAAGCTCACGCGGAAGTTGAGCATCCGTGAGTGGAAGAAAGCCGTCAAGTCCACGCTGGGCATCGACCTGATGGATGACTACTACACCGGCGAGCTGTACAGAACGATGATGGAACGCTGGGTCGAGGATAACGTGGCGCTCATCAAGACCATCCCGCAGGAAAGTCTGGGGCGTATGCGCCAGATCGTGCTGGAGGGCTATCGGAACGGCGAAACCACGACGGCCATCGTCAAGCAGATTCAGCGGACGTACAGCGTAGACCGGCGACACGCCCAACTGCTTGCCCGCGACCAGATCGCCAAGCTGAACGGTGACATCACCCAGCAGCAACAGCAGGACGCAGGCGTGGTGGAGTACGTCTGGTCAACCTCTGGCGATAGCCGCGTTCGCCCAAGCCATGCTGCGCTGAACCATAAGCGGTTCCGCTGGGATGACCCGCCGGTGGTCGATGAAAAGACCGGGCGGCGCTGTCACCCCGGCAAAGACTACCAGTGCCGCTGCTGCGCACTGCCGGTCTTCAACATCAAAACCGTTGACCTGCCGGTCACGAAAGGGGGCGATGGCCGTGGATGAAACCATCCTGTAAGACCTGAGAGGGGAGTTGTTCAACATGGAAAACGATATGAAGGTTCAGCGCTTTGACAGCCTGCCGCTGGATGCCACCTATTTCACAGATGAGGGCTACCTTGTAGACCACCCCATCGTGACATCGGTGGGCATTTTTGTTTATCACAACCCGGACGGTTCCGAGCGCCGGGAGCTGCGGTTGCCTGAAGAAGTCTTTGCTGAAAAGAGCCTTGCGTCCTACAAGGGGAAGCCCATCATCGTAACGCATGATGCTGGCTACGTTGACACCGACAACGTGAAAGATGAGAGCATCGGCACGATTTTGTCGGAGGGCTACCGGGACGGCGATGATGTCCGTGCAGAAATCATCATCCACGATACCGACAGCCTGAAAAAGTACAAAATGCGTGAGCTGTCCTGCGGCTACAACCTGCGTCTGGACGAAACGCCCGGTGTCTGGGAGGGGCAACCCTATGATGCCATTCAGCGGGACATCGAAATCAACCATCTTGCTCTTGTCGATAAGGCGAGGGTTGGTGAACAGGCCCGGCTCAACATTGATGGGCAGGGCCACGACTGCATGAAAGGAGAAAAACTGAACATGGAAAACACCACCAAGAGAACTGATGGCTCTCCCACCCCGGAGGAGCTGGCCGCTGCTGTGGAGGCGTTTAAGAAACGCCGCGCAGAGCGTTCTGGTGCTGCGGCCGACGGCGGTATTACCGCAGAGCCGCCTGCGCAGACCGCCGGTACTGCTGAAGGCGAACAGCCGGATGCAGTTCAGCAGGTCAAAGACCGCCGTGACCGCCGCGATTCTGAGGGCGACCCGGCAGATATGCCCGGCGCAATGGGCGTGATCGCGCAGCAGGACGAGGACATCGACACCCTGCTGGGAGTTATCGACGTTCTGAAAGCTGCTGGCACGACCACTGATGGCGCTGAGGGCGACTGCGGCGGTACTCAGACCGATGGCGACGGCGATGAAGGCAACGCCGCGCAGGATAAGAAAGACCGCGCAGACTCCGCCAACGACTTCTGCGAGCTGCTGCGTGTCGTCCGTGTCGGCGACCGCCTGAACATGGATGGTCTGGAAACCATGAGCGTCAAGGACGCCAAGAAGGCCGTTCTGGGCAAGCTGAAGCCCACCCTGCATCTGGACGGCAAGAGCGCCGCCTACGTCAACGCAGCGTTTGACATGGCCGTTTCCGAGATGAACGAGCGCAAGGATACCAACTATCAGCGTTCCCAGATGATGCACGGCGATGGCAAGCCCCCTGTGAAGCAGACCGGCTCCGCTTCCGAGGCCCGCCAGCGCATGATCGACCGCAGAATGAAGAAGGAGGAAAAGTAAGATGGGTGTTCAGAAAACCTACGGCTATGCAACCAGCAAGGGCGTTGCAGGTGGCATCTACGATATGTTCCACTACCCGGTGGACTCCCGTTTCAATGAGGAGGCGACCGGCAAGCTGCATTTCGGTGTTGGTGTTGTCACCGGCAGGGTCCCGGGCAGCAGCGTTGCGCTTCCGACCAGCGCAAGCACTGCTGATAACTTCGAGGGTGTTGTCATCAACGGTTTCGACCGCCAGCAGGATTTGGAGGGGAAGCTCTACGTCCTGAACAACCAGAACGTCGGTGTCATGCGCCGTGGCCGCGTTTGGGTACGTCTGGCGACCGGCGCTGCACCCGCCTATGGTGATGCCCTGCACATGATCGTGGAAGGCGATGAGGCAGGCTGTTTCGCAAAGGAGGGCGGCATCGCAATTCCCGGTCGTTTCATCGGTGCGGCCAGCAATGGCGTTGCACCGGTGGAGCTGTACGGCGTTCCTGCCGCGAGCGGCGCTGACGGTCACGCTGCATCCACCGACGATGCCAAGCCTACTGTCTGAGAGAAGGAGGACAAAATCAGATGAACACTAACCAGAAATCCATGAGATACGACCAGAACGACTACGACGCTCTGCTGCACTCCAAGATTCCGGCCGCTCTGGTCGAAACTCCGCAGATGAACTTCGATGATGACAGCGATGCCTCCGTGTTCTTCGCCCGCGAGCTGGATTACGTCAAGTCTCAGTCCTACGATGTGGAGTACCCGGAGTTCACCGCGCTGAAGCTGTTCCCGGTCTCCAGTGAAATCAACCCCGGCGCCGAGACCGTCACTTACTACAGCTACGACAAGACCGGCATGGCGAAGATTATCAGCAACTACGCCACCGACCTGCCCCGTGCTGATGTGAAGGGTAAGCCCACCACCGCCATCATCAAGTCTCTGGGCGACAGCTACGGCTACTCCATTCAGGAAATGCGTGCCTCTGCTATGGCAGGCAAGTCGCTGGATGCCCGCAAGGCTGAGTCCGCTCGCTACCAGATCGACTACCTGAACAACAAGATCGCGTGGAATGGCGATGCCGAGACCGGCCTGCGCGGCGTTCTGTCCAAGGACAACGATGTGCCGCTGTACGCCCCTGCAACCGGCGCAAAGGGTTCTACCAAGTGGGCCGACAAGACCGAGGACGAGATTCTGGCCGACATCACCGGTATGCTGAAGCAGGTCGCCCGCACCACCAAGAAGGTGGAGAAGCCGGACACTCTGGCCCTGCCGTCCGAGGCGTATATCGAGATTCAGAACCGCCGCATCGAAAGCACTGCAACCACCGTGCTGAAGTACATTCAGGATAATATCACGGATATTGCCCGCATCGTCTCCTGCCCGGAGCTGGACCCCGACAGCGTGGACACCAACCCGTATGCGGCAGAAAGCGATGGCAAGGGCGTTGCACTGCTGTTCAAGAACGACCCCCGCAAGTTCACCATCGAGAACCCGCTGTCTTTCATGCAGTACCCTGTGCAGCCTGAAGGTCTGGAGATGGTCGTTCCCTGCGAGGCCCGCACCGCAGGCGCTATCATCTACTACCCCATGTCCATGCTGATTGCTACTGGCATCTGCTGATTCACCCGTGGAGCTGCCGTGTGTTTATGCGGCGGCTCCTATCTTTTTGTAAAGGAGCCATGATATGAAACTGAAGAATATCGGAAACAAAATCATCAGCATCGGCGCTACCGTGATCCTGCCGGGTGAAGCCAAGGAAGTCACCGGCTATGATGACAACGAGATCGTGAAGTTCTTCATCGGGCAGGGAAATCTGTCCGAGGTCAAGAGCCGCACTGCTGCGAAGGAGAAATAAGTCATGGAAGATGCCGTCAGAATTTTCAGGCTGGTTGCCACCGAGTTCGACGTGCTGAACGATGAGACCGTTGAGGCATGGCTGAACCTCACAGCGCCGCTCATCAGCAAGAAGGTGTTCGGGAAGCTGTATGACCAAGCCATCGCGCTCCTGACGGCACATCGCCTGAAAATGGCCGGCTATGGCGACAACCAGTACGGAAGCGTAGGCGACGCTCTGCGCGTTGGAAGCTACACTGAAGGCGAAACGTCTGTCAGCTTCAACGTAAATCAGGGAACCAACCTGATGGCAGATGCCGAACTGGCGCTGACTCCCTATGGTCTGGAGTATTTGACGCTGCGGCGGCTGGTCGTGATCTCGATTCGTTCGGCGGGTGAATGCCGATGACTGGCGGGTGGGACCGGCTGACCCCAGAAGGGGAAAAGTTCTTCCGCCAAATTGATGAGCTTCAGGACAAGGAAGTTTTTGTTGGGTTCCAAGCGGGCAAGGTCACGGATGACCGGGGCGTTGATATGGCACAAATCGCCATGTGGAACGAGCTGGGAACTTCGACCGCGCCGTCCCGGCCATTTCTGCGCAAGAGCGTTGATGAGAATGCCGACCCCATCAATGCCATGTGCGCACAGCAGCTAAAGGCTATTACTGCTGGCGGAACGGCCGAGCAAAGCCTGAAGCAAATTGGTGTATTCGGCGTGGGCTTAGTTCAAGAGAAAATCGAGAGCGGCAGCTATGAACCGAACGCGCCCTCCACCATCCGCAAGAAGAAATCGGACAAACCGCTGATCGACACCGGCAGAATGCGGCAGTCCGTCAAATACGTCATTCGCAAGAAAGGAAGTGGTTGATATGGGGCTGGGCATTTTTCGCAGAGCATTTGTTGTGCGTCGCTTCGGCGAGGAGAACATTGTCGATGGTTATGGGGTTTCCGGGTATAAAGACTTCATCACGTCCCTGAATGTTCAGCCGCTCTCCAAAGATGAGCTTCAGGCGCTCCCGGAAGGTGAGAACACTGTAAAGCGCATGAAGGCTTTCGGTGATCTCGTTTTCCATACCGCAGACCGCTCTGTCGGCCGCAGAGCCGACTGGCTTTTCTATCAGGGGCGGATGGACCCGGAAGGACACTGGTATGAATGTGTCAGCTCGCTGGGGTGGGACCACACGATGGTGGGTCACTGCCGCAGCGAGTTTGTTCAGGTTTCAGCAGCAGAGGCCAACCGTATGCCGCGCCCTGAAATCCGAGCAGATGGGAAAGGTGGGTATTGCTGCGTATGACGCTTGCCGAGCTGAAGAAGCTGCTTGTGCAGCTCACCCAAACGTACTTTGCTGGAGCAACCGTGACGTATGCCAAGCAGAGCTTTGTAGCAAAGCCCGGCAGTCCACTGGTCACGCTGACCACCGGCTCCGTCAACCGGTCGAGAAACCCGCCGGTCAAAATCATTGAAGGCACACCGGTAGCCTTTTATCCTGCATCTGTTCCTGTGCAGATTGATCTGTTCACGCATGGCAGGCAGGAAGAAGTGGCACCGGGCTTCACCCTCATTGCCGAAAACACGGCTGAAGATGATATGCTGGCCTTTGAGAGTTTCCTGAACTCCCCGTTCGTAACACAGTGGTGTCACCAGCATGACATCGCCATTGTCGTTCCTACGGCAGTTCAGGATTTGACCGATTTGGTGCATGATACCAACTACGAGTTCCGGGCAATGCTGGAAATCGCGGTTTATTTCACCATGACGGCCATCGGCATTACCGGAACGCTGGACATCGACAGCGTGAAGCATTCCGATGGCGAAGATGACATCCAAGCTGATGATGTCATCAACATTGAGCCGCAGGTAACCCCGACACCAAGCGGCGGCGGCAGTTCGGAGATGACTGCCCATGAGGGCGAATATTTCACGAATGCCGAGATAAATAACCGACTTGCAAAGGAGGAAAAAGATATATGAGCAATAGCCTCGATAGGATTTGTACCGTTGACATCTCACTGGCGTCCCCCATCTCCAACGATGCCAACTTCGACAATATCCTGATTCTGGGTCCTGCCCCTGCAAATCCGACTGGGGATGTACCTGCCATCGGCGTGTACAACAGTCTGGAGGAGCTGACGGCGCTGGGCATCGCTGCCACCGGTGAACGCACTGACCCTGTTGGCGTGGCTGCACGGGTGGCTTTTTCGCAGTCTCCCAGACCCCACGAGGTCTATGTTGCCTTTATGGGCGACATCGTGGACAAGGAGACCGAAGACCCCGCATTGCAGACCGTAAGTGCTGTTCTGGAGAATGCGCTGGCCGTCAATGGCTGGTACTGCATCTGCCCGGTCGGCCTGGCGGATGAAAAGGTCAAGGAAATCATCCAGTGGACCGAAACCCAGAACAAGCTGTGCGGCTACATCGACAAGGATCCGGATAAACCCATTGTGGATGCCGGCCTTTATCTGCGCAGCTTCCCGTTCTTCCCGAAAGAAACGGCAGACCAGTTGGAGAACGACATCCCGGCTGAGAACCTGTACGGCATGGCTGTAGCTGCGGCCGTCAAGGCGATGAACTACCACGCCGGTCAGGAAACGTGGGCGCTGATGCCGCTTGCGACCGTTTCTCCTGCAAAGCTGACCAGCACGTTTATCAAGAAACTGGAGGCTGCGAACTTCAACTATGTCATCACCGTGGCATCCAAGAACATCACGCAGGGCGGCAAGACCGGCGGCGGTGAGTGGATTGATGTTATCCGCTTCCGCGACTGGCTCCAGAACGATATGCAGGTTCGTGTCGTGAACCTGCTCATCGTCAACCCGAAGATTCCCTACACCGACAACGGCATCGGCCTTGTTGAGAACCAGATGCTTGCATCCCTGAAGGACGGCCAGAAGTACGGCGGCATTGCTCCTACGGAGTATGATGCAGACGGTAATGCTATTCCGGGCTACACCACGTCCGTGCCGCTGGCAGCAGACCTGACCAGCACCCAGAAGGCATCCCGTATCCTGAAGGACTGCAAGTTCTCTGCCCGCATTGCTGGTGCTATCCATGTGGTGGAAATCAAGGGTTGCCTGACCTACGAGAATCTGTAAGGGAGGGAAAGTAAATGTCCAGCAAGATCAAGACCTACAACCCGAAGGAAGTTATCGTCACCTGCGGTACGCACATTGTCACCGGCTATGCAGACGACAGCTTCATCAGCATTGAGCCGAACGGCGACGGTATCACCAAAAAGACCGGCTGTGACGGCGAAATTGCCCGTTCGATTTCGCCGGATAACACCTACAAGGTCAAGCTCACCCTGTTGCAGACCAGCGACAGCAACTCGTACTTCTCCGGCATGGTCGATCTCGACCGCGACACCGGCAACGGCCTGTTCCCGATTCTGATTAAGGACCTGAAGGGCGGTCTGGTGTTCAGCACGGAAGCTGCATGGTGCGTGAAGAAAGCTCCTGTCACTCGCGGCAAAGAGACCAACAACCGTGAGTGGGAGCTTGACACCGGCGATGCCACCATGAACGAGTAAGGAGGACACCGATGAATAACCTGAAGCAGCTCGAAACCCGCGAAGTAACCGTGGGTGAAAATATCTTCTACATCCGTCCGCTTCCGGCGTTCAAAGCAGCGAACATGACCGGCGAACTGGCAGCGCTCGTTCTGCCGCTCGTATCTGGCCTTGCGCCGCTGCTGTCTGACGTGGATACGGAAAAGGAGGGTGACGGTCTGCTCGACATCAAGGTAGAAGATGCAGCTCCCGCGATTGCGGGGGCTTTCTCTTCGCTCGATGGCGATAAGGTCGAGAAAATCCTGAAGCACCTGCTGATCGCGGGCAGTAACATCTCGGTGGAGCAGCCGGGCGAAAAGGTGCGCCTGCTTACGGAAGACCTTGCCAACGAGGTGTTCTGCACCGATGTGCAGGATATGTTCATTCTGGCGTTTGAGGTCATCCGCACCAACTACAACGGTTTTTTCAAGAAGCTCGGCGACCGATTTGGCAAAGTCGCCGAGTGGGCGGAGAAGACGATGGCCCGGGCCCGGAACGCTACGGCGACCTCGACCTCAGCGGTTTCACAGAGCTTGAGCTGAGAATGTACATCCTCATCAAGGCCCGGTTGGCATCCATGTGGGAGCTGAAGAACTGCTATACGCTGGACGAAGCTCTGAAGCTCTATGCGCTGTACCGCATGGAGCAGGACGTGGAAGCCGGCCGGATAGAGGATATGGCTAAGGAGGTGAGCTGACCAGTATGACCATACGCGACATCGGTATCCTGTTTGGCTACAAAGTCGATCAGGCCTCCGAGCAGAAGGTAGAGGGCAGCATCAAGTCGCTGAAGTCGATGGCCTCCAAAGTTCTCGGCGCGGTCGGCATCACGCTGTCCGTCGCGGGCATCAAAAGCGCCATTGATGGCTGCGTTGAGGTGGCATCCTCCATTGAAGAGATGCAGAACAAGTTCGATGTTGTCTTCGGCGATATGCGGAATGAGGTCGATAAATGGGCGCAGGAATACTCCGATGCCATTGGCCGCAACAAAAACGACATCAAGACCTACCTTGCCGATCAGCAGAACTTGCTGGTCGGCTTTGGCATGACCCGCCAAGCTGGCGCTGAAATGGCCGAGCAGATGACCTCGCTGGCCCTCGACCTTGCCTCGTTTGGTAACATGGACGAAACAGCGTCCGTAAACGCCATGACGAAGGCTGTCATGGGCGAGTCTGAAGCCGCCAAGACGCTGGGTGCGGTCCTGAACGACAGCACCAGAGCGCAGGCGATGGCTACGCTGGGCCTGAAGGGAACCTACGATAAGTTGGACCAGCTCACGAAGATGCAGGTCAACTATCAGGCCATCCTCCAGCAAAGCCCGGATGCCATTGGCGACTGCCAGCGCAGCCTCGACAGCTACGAAAGCACCAAAAAGCGGTACATCGCCAAGCTGAAGGAAATCAAAACGATAGTCGGCCAGTTCTTCCTGCCGACCTATCAGAAGATTCTGAGCATTGGCGCAAAGGGTCTGACGATGATTCGTGACTGGCTCCAGAAGCTCACCGACCTTACGGATAAGCTGGGCGGCTCACAGCGTGTGCTGTCTGTTCTGGCTGCGGCGTTCACGGCCATGCTCGTGGCGATGAACCTCAAGAAAATCGGAGCGGCCATAAACGGCTTTACGAAGCTGGCGCGGGCAATAGGGCTGGGCCACGGAAAGGCGCTGGCCTTTTTTGCGGTCTTCCTGTTGCTGGCCCTCGTGATTGAGGACTTCATCTCGTTCATGCGGGGCGACAAAAGCCTGCTCGGAACCATGCTCGAACGAGCTGGCGTAGACTGCGAAAAGCTGCGCCAGAACATCGTTGGAGTATGGACGAAGATCAAGCAGGCCATCGGCTACATCGGCGAAGGCATCCGTAATGTGGTTGTTCCCATATTTGAGGGCATCCGAACTGCGGCGGTGGTGGCGTTTGAGGAGATACAGAAAGCCGTAGCCAAGGTAGCCCCCGGTATCGCTCAGTTCTTCAAGGAATTGTCGAGCGGGAAGGTTGATAAGAAAAAATGGACAGACATCGGTGAATCCATCGGCAGAATTGCCGTGGGCGTGGTGGCTGTCATAGCCGCTGTCAAGGGCATCTCGGCTATCTTTGGCGTGATTACAACCGTTATTTCTGTTGTGAAAGCGGTCATTTCCGTTATTAAGCTGGCCTTTGTTGTTGTAAAGAGCATCATCACCGTTATCAAGGTGGTCGGTGCGGTAATCTCTGTTCTTGCCAGCGCCTTCGGCCCGGTCATTCTGGCAATCGCCGCTGCAATCGCAATCGGCGTTTTGCTGTGGAAGAACTGGGACAAGATTCGTGAGGCAGCAGGCAATCTGCTGGAAGGCATCAAGGCTACGATTGGCAACGTCCGCGATGCCATTGTGACGGGCATCCAAGCGGCCATCGACTGGATAATATCTCTCCCGGCTGAAGCCCTGAAGTGGGGCTCCGACATCATCGACGGCATCGTATCAGGCATCCAGTCTGCGGTAGGTCGTGTAGGCGAGGCTGTAAAAGGCGTAGCCGATAAAATCAAGTCGTTCCTCGGCTTCTCGGAGCCGGAGGATGGCCCCCTGAGCGACTTCCACACCTATATGCCGGACATGATCGACCTGATGGCATCGGGCATCACTTCCGGCAAGAAGAAGGTGAAGGATGCACTGGAAGGCATGACCGGCGAAATGTCGGTCATCGCCAAGGCCAATGTGGTTTCCAAAGCTACCGGGCGGGGCGCAACCGGCAGAACGACCGGTGGACGCACTGTGACCCAGAACGTAAACATCAACAACCAGTTCAACGGCGACCGCGCCGGGCAGCAAAAGAGTTCTGAGGCTATGGATAAGGCCGCAGGCGATGCTACCGGCGAGATGGCCCGTGCGCTGGCATTTGCAAAGTAGGTGAGAGTACATGGCAAGAGCAAAACAGCCCGTCAGCGTCGATGACATCGAGTTTGATGCCCTGATCGACTCCGAAGAAGGCTATGAAGCGGATGTGCCTGAGTACCCGACCGAAAAGGGCTTCAGTGTAAGCGACACCATCGTGCTGAAAGCCGACACCCTGAACATGACGCTCTATGTGACCGATACGCCGGTGACATGGAGGGAGCGTACAGGCTCCGGCCCCGGAAAGACGGAGGGCGTTGTTCGTCGGCTGAAGGACTTGTATTTCGCCAAGAAGATTCTCGAAGTCACGACCACTGACTGCGTGTATTCCAACATGGTGATTACAAGCATGAACATCAAGAAGTCTGTGGAGGTCGGCTACGCCCGTGAGATTCCGATAGCCTTCAAGAAGATCGAGGTGACGGAAACCGCCACCGCAGAAATCCCGGCCAGCTACGGCAAGTCGGGCAAAACTGCAAAAGCCGCTGGAAAAGCGAGCACCACCGCCGCAAGTACAGCAGGAAGCGGCTCGTCCGGCGGCTCCTCTGCATCAAGTTCTTCGTCCAGCTCTAGCAGAGGTTCCGTTCTCTATAACGCTGCCAGCAGTTTCGGCTTGCTGGGATAAGGAGGGCGTTCGTGGACTACTTCGTCATCGAAGTCCCGGACATGAACGACAGCGTTGTCAAAGTTTCCCTCCAAAGCAGGCTGTATCAACTGCGATTCACATGGAATGACACCGGCGGCTACTGGATGCTCGGAGTGATGGATTCACTCGGAACGCCACTGCTGCTCGGTGTCAAGATGGTCCCGCAGTTTCCGCTCAACCTGCTGTTCGGCCGGGATGATATGCCCAGCGGCATCTTCGCTGTCCTGACCGAAAAGGAGAGCGTCGGTCGGCAGGATTTTGCCGATGGGACGGCTCGTTTTGTGTTTGTCCCGGCATGATGCTGGAACAAATCATCCGGTAAAATCAATTCTCATTTTGAACAAATATCTGAGGGCGGGTTTGACAATTCGTTCTCAGAAGGTTCCAGACAAATTTCCATATACTTTTACTGGTAAAGTCTGGGTTTAATCAGAGGCTTTTCAGAGGTTTTGGGATGAATGTCGCTCAAAATGGCTGATTTTATACGGAATCCGCTGGATTGTCCGCCGGACAGTCCTAGGACTGACCAAAACGGGAAACTTTCGCAAAACGCTCATATCATTGGTCACTTTCATTGCATTACCAGAACGGTAAGTTAGAATGAAGATGTGATCCGGGCAAACAAAAAAGAACCAGCGGTAAGCCGTCAGAAAGCACCGCTGGTTCCTATCTCATGCCCGGAACGATATGAAGAAGTCCCGTTGCCGTAATTATATCATACCAGCGGGCTTCTTTCAACATCAAAAGGAGTGAGCTGATATGAGTGGCAACGATCTTGAACGCGAAGTTATCCGCATGGGTGATGTCGGTGTCGCAATCGACATGGTGGACAATAACCTTGCGGAGGGCAAGCTGGAGCAGGCGGAACGCGCCGTCGTAATTCTCCGGGAAATTTTTGCAGCCCGTAATGATGGGCTGCGGAACTGCTTCTACGGAGGTGAGTGGAATGCGTGACAACTGCGTGATTTTCACCACGCCGGAACGGCAGGAATTGCGGGTCGTCTTCGACCCGGACGGAACCCCGTTCTTCTGCGGGCCGGACCTCGCGGCAATCGCGGGCTATGAACAGCCGAGAAAAGCCGTCACCGGCGGCAATCAGGGCGTGAACCGTATTGAATCTGTTTTGAGGAAAGTTCCTTGGGACAATGGTATGCGGCGTGGTCGCTGCGATTTTACCTGCTTTTCTGCGGAAAACGCCGTGAAGCTCCTGTGCCGCAGACCTGCGCCCTATGCAGCGATTCGCTGGCTGGAGGATGAAGTGATACCGAAAACGCAGGAAATGGGAGAGGAAGTCGCCAGAACGTATCCGGCATGGAATAAAAAGCCGGCACAGCAAGAACCGACGGAACTTCCCCAAAGTCTCAAGCCGGAACCCGAAGCCTTTAAGCGGGAACCGATGCAAGCAGGTGGAGGAGCGCTCATTGAGCGTCTGGACAATATCATTTTGGAATGCGTTTTGCTGAAGAAGGAACTCAGCAAGGCAAAGTAAGAGGAAACCTTCAGGGCTGCGGAAACGCAGCCTTTTTTGTTGTCATCGAAAGGGGAGAATGCCGTGAAGAATTTCGACAGACAGTACCGGCTGGCGGCGGGCAAGGCAGGCTCGACCGGGTTTGAAATTGGCAGCGGCAAGCGACCGCTGCACGTTTCGTTTTCGGTAGAAAAGGCCGACACCAATAGCCAGAATACAGCCAAAGTGACTATCTGGAATCTGAGCGACGAACACCTTGCAGAGCTGAGTAAAAACGACTGCGTGGTCGTACTCCATGCGGGGTACGGCGACACCCGTCCGCTCATCTTCACCGGCGTGGTCACATTTGCCACGACAAAGGCTGACGGAGCAGACAGGTCAACGGAGATCGAGCTGGTGGATAACCGCATCGAAGTCCGCGACACCTACGTTTCCGTCAGTTATTCCGGGGCTGTGAACTGCAAGACCCTGATTCAGGACACCGCAGACCAGATGGGCGTGACGGTTTCGTTTTCCTACAACGCAGAGTTCAAGGACATCCCGAACGGATACAGCTACGTTGGCCCGGCAAGAAATGTGCTGACGAAAGCCTGTGAAACCAGCGGGCTGGTCTGGAGCATCAACAACGGCGTCTTGCAGGTCAAAAAGCCGGGCGATACGATGAGCCGCGAGGTGTATGAGCTTTCGGCAGAAACGGGCCTGTTGGGCCTCCCAGAGCGTGTCCAAATCTCCAATGAGGACAAGGGATACAGCTACGGCTGGGACGTGGAGTACCTGATGAACGCCGCAATCGGGCTGGACGATTATGTGTACCTGAATAGCAAGGTGGTCAAGGGGTATTTCCGGGTTTACTCAGTTCGGATTGAAGGCGACAACACGGAAGGTTCGTGGAGCTGCACAGCCCGCCTGCTGGAGGTGAAGCAAGAATGATGCAGGAGTTTGTTGACCAGATCAATAAAAGCGCCCGCAGCGCGACGGAGGATATGCACACGGCCCTGCCGGGCGAAATAAAAAGCTACGCCCCGGACAAGGGTGTCGCCACAGTGTTACCGAGGGCAAAGTTCACAAAGCCTGATGGAAGCACGATGGACTTCCCGGAAATCTCAGGAGTCCCGGTCATGTTCCCGCAGAGCAAAAACGTCACCATTGCATGGCCCATCGAGAAAGGCGATGGATGCCTGCTGGTTTTCAGTGAGCAGGCGCTCGATTACTGGATGTACGGCAAGGAAACTGACACCAAACTGAAGTTCGACTTGACCAATGCCATTGCCATTCCAAACCTCACATCTGGCGGCAACAGCACCATGAAGCTCGCCTGCGATGAGGATGCTGTGGCGATTGCAGCGGGCGACACCACCGTCAAGATTACGCCCAGCACTGTGCAGGCCGAAGTTGGAGGAACCGTTCTGACGGTATCGCCTGATGGCGTTACCATTGAAGGCAAACTCACGGTCAAGGGCGGCATTGTTGCCCGGGATGATGTTAAAGCGTCAAACGGCAGCATCAGCCTTGCAAACCACACCCACAAGGGAGACAGCGGCGGCATGACGGGCAAGCCGCAGTAAAGGAGGGAAAAGCGTGATAGACCTGAAGCTCGATGCCACCGGGGACTTAGAACTCTCGGCGGCAGGCGACATTTCAGCTACGGACAGCATCGTACAGGCTGTCCGTATTCGTTTGCTCTGGTTCTTTGGAGAGTGGCGGCTGATGCCTTCGCTCGGCTTTCCGTACTTTGAGAACCTGCTGGTCAAAAATCCGAATGAGTCCAAACTCCGGCATCTTATCCGGGAAACCGTGATGTCTGTCGATGGAGTAACGGATGTATCGGAAATACTGTTCAACATCGACAAGAAAAGCCGTAGGGCATCCGTGGAGATTACGTTCAACACGGATGAGGGCAGCTTTAGAGAGGAGGTCAAAATCCCGTGGCAAAATATGGCCTGACCCCGCAGGGGCCAAATCCGAAACGCCTTGATGTCATCCTTGAGGATATGCACAGCAAGATGACAGACCGCCTCGGCGTAAATACCCGGCAGAACCCGCAGTCTTTGCTGAATCACACTCTGACCAACGTCGCAGATGAGATTGCAGAGCTGTGGGAATTTGGAGTAGATGTGTACCACTCGCAGTACACATCCAGCGCCACCGGCGTAAGTCTGGACTATGCCGCACAGTTTGGCGGCTCCACCCGTGAAATGGCAGCGAAGTCCTATTACAGCATCCTCTGCACCGGTCTGGATGGAACAACCATTCCGGCAGGAACGGTGATTGCATCCGACACAAACCCGGCAACCAGCCTGACAGCTACCGCAGATGCAACCATCACGAGGTCGGCTTTCAACAAGGCCACCGTCATCCTTGCATCACCGGCGGCTACAACGGCCCTTGGGGTGGCTCTTAACGGAAACCTATACACCATCACCCCTGACCCCAAACAAAGCACCAGCGAAGCCCTAGAGGCTCTGGGAACAGCCATCACGGATAAGGACTTCCATGTGACGGTCATCAACGACACCATCGTGATCGAGGCGGTCGATGAAACCAGCTCCAATACGCTGGTCCTGTCAGAAAACCTGACCACTGCTTCTGTGGGCAGCATCGTCACATTTGAGACTGCCGAGCCGGGCGACATCTTCATACCGAACGGCGTAATTACAAAGATCACGAAAGCTGTTCCGGGCATGGAGTCCGTGGTCAACGTGGGAAGCTATGTTGCCGGTCAGCTCGCAGAGAGTGACGTGGAGTTCAGAAAGTCCTACACGAACAAAATCTACAACCGCTCGTCTGCCATGCTGGAAAGCATCAAGAGCGCCATCCTGAAGAATGTGCAGGGTGTGGTGAGCGTAGCTCCCTATGAAAACTGCACAAATGAAGTCGATTCTGCCGGCCGGTGGCCGCACAGCATCGAAGTTGTGGTCGAGGGCGGCGACGCAACGGAAATTGCCCAGCAAATCCTGAACACAAAGGCAGGCGGCATCAATACTTTCGGCAGCGTAGAAACCACCCTGCACGGCGTTTACGGCGAAGACATCGTGGTGCGCTTCAACCGGCCGACGTACGTCAAGGTCTGGTTCAAGGTTGGCGTCACTCTGAGTCCGAACACAAATCCGCCTACCAACTATGTCGAGCTTGTCAAAGAGCAGATTTTGGAGAAAATGAGCGCACTGGGGGCGGGCGAGAACGTCATCCCGCAGAAGTTCAACCTTCAGGTGTCTGGCATCGACTACATCGACGTATGGTTGTTTGCAACACCGAATGACGGCGATATGCCCACTGGCTACACCCAGCGCAGCGTGTCCATCTCGGCACGGGAGCGGGCCGTTACGGACGAAAACAGGATTGAGGTGGTCATGGATGGCTGATTACGTCCAGAAGCTCCGGGATGATCTTGTGGAGCAGTTCAAGGGCAAGCCGGTCATTGACGCGCTCATGGAGGCCATTGGTGATGAGCTGAACGAGGTTCGACAGTTCTACGAAGACCTGCGCGACAAGCGGAATATCCAGACCGCAGTTGGGAAGCAGCTTGATGGCATCGGCGACAATGCGGTTCTGACCCGCCTTGAAGCCGGTGCCTTGGCCTGCGCCAAAGAATCTGTGTATGTACTGGATGATGATGCCTACCGGACGTACCTGATATACAAAATCTGGAAGAACACCAACAACTGCACCTACTATGACATCATCCGGGCGTTCAAAATGTTTTGGGATAAGCCCCTGCATTACCGCGAGGACCCGGCCATCCCGGCCACCATGATTTTTGAAACCGATGCCCTGACACCGGAGGCTGACGTTTCAAAACTGCTGAACGCTCCGTTCATCAAGGCGGCAGGTGTGGCAATTCTGGTGGTGGCGAACACCGAGGCTCCTGAAATGGTCGCAGATGTGCCGGTCGAGGGCATTCTGGGCCGGGGCTATACGACAACGACCCTGCCGGAGATTGAAACCGGCGAAGCATTCATCGACACTGTGCTGCCGGTCCCGGCTGCACAGAACATCACGCAGACAAAACTGCCTGAACTTGAGGAGGATGAGTTATGAGCTACTATGGCTTTGTTGTTACTGACAGCGGCCGAGAGCTGATTGCCAAGCTGGTTGCCGGGCAGCAGCTCCCGATTTCCAAGATTATGGTGGGCAGCGGCACTATCCCGGATGATGTGAAGCCGGCCGCGATGACCGCGCTGGTCGAGCCGGTGGCCGCTGGCACATCGACCGCCCCGGTCTATGATGGGGCCAGCGTCCGCATGATCGTGGAGTACCGCTCCGACCTGAACGGCGGTCTTGACCACGGATTTTGGCTCCGGGAGTTCGGCGTGTTCGCCTTTGACCCGGACAAGGGCGAAGTCCTCATCTACTACGGCACGCTGGGTGACTACCCACAGTACGTCAGCGCTGCATCCAACACCGGCGTAGATGTCCGCCGCTTCCCGGTGTGCATCGTCATCGGCGAGGGGCTGGGAGTCACCGTAGACTACAAATGCGAGGCGTGGATGACGGCGGAAGATGTGGAACAGTATTGCTCGGTCACGATGCTCCCGGCATTCCTGAAGGAAGCGCAGAAGCTCGTAGATGCCCACAACGACGATGAGGAGGCCCACCACTCCATCCAGAACAGCATCTCCGACGTGTCCGCCCGGCTGGCTCTGTTGGAGCTGATGTTCAATACTTCCGTCACCGGCAATCCGTTCACGGTCACATTTGAGACGCTGGACGGCACGGTGGTAGAGGGCGTCTGGAACACCACGGCAAAGAGGATCGAGTTCTGATGGAGCACATTGAATTTTCATGTCCGCCCGGTGAGCTGTCCTGCATCATCGGGAATTTGTTCGTCAGCCTTGAACCTCCCTGCAAATATGTGCGAAGTACGCACCTGATGCTCTGCGGCATCACTCACAGCGGAAACAGCGGTCGCCTGACTGTTTTGGGCGACCGCTGCTCTTTCTATGGGCTTTCCGGCGATTTGGAGGCTGCGAGGAATGGCCCCTGCCTCGAAAGAAGGTGTGACCGTGGCTGACAAAGAATATCTCCTCGGAAACAAGGCGCGGGAGCTGCTGAAATACACGAACCAAGCGACGAAAACGGTGGCCGAGGATATTTCACGCAAAGACGTTCGGCAGATTTTCCAGAAGATAGCCGCGCTTGACGACATCCGGGACGTCCAGAAGGTCTGCTCTGAGTCCATCGCATATCTCGACCGAACGCACCGGGAGGGCTTCACAAAGGCGCTCTACCGCTGCTACGGCGAAGATATGCGTCTGATTGCCAAGAGCATCGTTCGGGACATTCACGCGGCCAACGGAAAGATGTTCCAGACTGAGTACGAGGAACGCCTGCGGCTGCTTGGCGTAGTCCTCGACGAATGCTCTTGGCTGAATGAGAATATCCAGCTCGTTCTGAACGACGGAGTTATTTCCATAAGCAAAAGTGCCGTCTGGACCCGGAAGGTTCAGGACGTAAAGAATATGGTTCTGTCGTGGAAGCAGAAGGACACCGCCCGCGCTGAAAAGCTCCGGGAGCAGGCCCGTCAGGCAGAACTCAAGCAGCAGGCGGCGATGGTAAAGGCTATCGTCCGCGAACTCCTGAAAGAACAGGAAAAATCAAGGTATCCTGCGGGTTCCCCGCTTGATATAGGGTGCGACTCGAATCGGCCACCGTCTGGTGGCTCCGCTCTCCGAACTGCAACAACTTCAACAACGCCCTGTACGTCAACTCCAATGGCGACTGGAACAACAACAACTGCTCCAACTCGTACGGCATCCGCCCCGCTCTGATGGAAAAGCGAGATGAGTAACCCGGCAACGGGCGAAAACAGTGCACCCATCATCAAAGGGAGTCGCATCCTGTCGGAAGCCTTTATGGCGGACGATAAACACATCATACCGAGGCGGGCCGTCCTCTGCGGGCGCAGCCTGCTGCCGCGAGGAAGCGGACCGGTATTAGACGAACACCCGGCTGGGAGCTTCCTCTACCACCTCAGCCGGGGGAAGAAAATAAGTGTGAAGACACATGACATATCAGGAAATGTGCGAGTTCCAGGCCCTCTATGAGGCATATCTGGAAGCACGAAAGGGTAAGAGGAGCAAGCCGGGAACGGCTCAATATGAGGCCAACGCTCTGATCTGCACCGATAAGCTATCATACGTTCTGAACCAAAAGACCTACAAGCCCAGCGGCTTCGAGGTCTTTTATGTTTATGAGCCGAAGAAACGGCTTGTGCAGGCTCCCGCTTTTGTGGACAAGGTAGTCCTCCATGCACTAACGGACAATGTTTTGTACGACACGATCTGCACCAGCTTCATCCGCGACAACCACGCTTCGCAGCGCGGAAAGGGGACACTGGATGCCATCGTGCGCCTGAAGGGCCACATGGTCGATTACTACCGCAAGAACGGCAGCGCAGACGGATGGGTGCTGAAGTGCGATGTTCACCATTTCTTCGCCTCCATCGACCATGACATCCTGAAATCAAAACTGCGGGCCTTGATGCAGAAGCGCGGCGTAGATATGGCGTTCTATGACCTCATGTGCATCTACATTGACAAGACCGACGGCCTGCCCCTTGGGCATCAGACCAGCCAACTGCTCGCCCTGATGTTCCTTGATGAGTTCGACCATTACATCAAGGAAGACCGGGGATGCCGCTATTACGGACGATACATGGACGATTTCTACGTCATCGCCCGGACAAAGCGGGAACTTCAGTTTCTTTTGAAGGACATTGAGCGTTGGATGAGCGACCTCCACCTCGAACTCAATTCTAAGACAGCAATTTTCCCCTTGAAAAACGGGCTGGATTTTCTGGGCTTCCATAGCTACCTGACGGAAAGCGGAGCCTGCGTCCAGAAGCTCCGCCGCTCGGAGATTCAGCGCATCCAGACCCGCGTCAAATACTGGGAAAAAGCCTACCCGGCAGGGGAAGTGACCAGAGAAGCTGTTATCACCAGCTTCGTAGCGTGGGATGCCTTTGCATCCTACGGTGACACCTACGCATTACGGCTGAAATACGCCAAGAAGGTCTCGGTAATCATCGGTGTGGACGTAAAGCCTCGGAGGAAAATTAACTCCACGAGGAGCGTCCGCGCCTTGCGCCGGGTAAAGCAGGAACAGAACATCCGCCGGAAAAGAGGTGACATTACGCCCCGCAAAGACCTGTTCCAGCCCGAACCGCGTCCCGACAGCATTCCGCCGTGGATGTAATACACAACAGGAGGTTCTTTTTTATGGCTTATGTGACCTTGAGTTCCAAAGCAATCGGCAGCACCATCAAGCTGAAAGTAAATGGTTCTGCCAAAGATTTCATCGTCGTCCATCAGGGCAAGCCGTCCAGCGTCTATGACGATAGCTGCAACGGTACTTGGTTGCTGATGAAGGACATCTACGAAAACCGCCAGTGGCATAGCTCGAACACTAACGATTACGCCAACAGCACCATCCACTCCTACCTGAACAGCACGTTCCTGAACCTGTTCGAGTCGAACATCAAGAACGCCATCAAGCAGGTAAAGCTCCCGTACCGAAAAGGCAGCGGCACGTCCACGACCGTTACCAGCGGCTCGAACGGCCTGTCTGCGAAGATTTTCCTGCTCAGTGCGACCGAAACGAGTTTCAGCTTCTCCTCTATGCCGAGCGGTGAAGGCGCGGAGCTGGCCTATTTCAAGGGCTGCGCGGACAACAGCTCGGATTCTAAGCGTGTCGCATATCTCAACGGCTCGGCCACCGTCTGGTGGCTCCGCTCTCCGTACTGCGTCAACTTCCTCTACGCCCTGTACGTCGGCTCCAATGGCGTCTGGAACAACGACCTCTGCTCCGGCTCGTGCGGCATCCGCCCCGCTTTGATTTTGCCCTCTACTCTCTTGGTGTCTGACGATGGCACGGTCTCGACTAACACAGCACCCTCGACTCCGGGGAGCATTTCCGTTCCTTCGTCCATCATGGGCGGAACGAACATCTCGATCTCGTGGGCAAAAAGCTCTGATGCTGAGAGCAATCTCGCCGGCTACAAGGTAGAGCGTTCGACCAACGGCGGCAGTTCGTGGAGTCAGATTTATCAGGGTACGGCCACCAGCACCACGAACAACGTCGCCTTCGGCACCACGTCCGTGATGTACCGCGTCAAGGCATACGACACCGAGGGTCTGGAGTCTGGCTGGCGCACCAGTTCGCAGGTAACGGTGGTCAACAACAACGCCCCGTCTGCGCCGCCGTCCATCGCGGTGCCGAATGATGTCAAGGGCGGCAGCACACTGGTGATCTCGTGGACTGCGGCCAGTGACAGCGATGGCAACCTGAGCGGCTACATTCTGGAGCGCAGCACCGATGGTGGCTCCTCCTACACGCAGGTGTACAAGGGCAATGCGCTGACCTACACCGACACCATCACCAAGGGCTGGTCCACCGTGATGTACCGTGTCAAGGCGTATGACAGCTATAACGCTCAGTCCGGCTACACCACGTCCACCAAGCGCACGGTCGATAACAACACCGCGCCGACCATCACGACCTCCAGCGCAGCCAACCTCGGCACCAAGTCCAGCGGCTTCACCATCTCGTACTCCGTGGATGATAAGGACGCAGGGGACACCCTGACCGTCACCGAAAAGCTGGACGGCACGACCAAGCGAACCTACACCGCGACCCGCAAGACCACCAACAGCTTCGCCGTCACCGGTGAATATTTCCAGAAAATTACGAACGGCAGTCACACCATGACCGTTACCGTGACCGATGGCAAGGCCACCGTCACCAAGACGTTCACCTTTACGAAGGCCGTCACCGCCGCCAGCATCACGCTGGCGAAGCCGATGGAGGCGGATGCCCAGATCACGCTCTGCGCCATCACCGTCGGCGGTCTGATTCCAGCTGACGCTGTGTTCAAGGTGGAGGTCACGAACAACGGCAAGGATAGTTCGCCGGTATGGGAGGACGCCACCACCGAGGCCCGGAATGGCCGGAACCATTTGTTCACGAACCAGACTGCGGCCAACGGCTTCGCATTCAATTTCCGTGTCACCGCAGAGCGCGGTGCAAGCGGCGAGAGCGGCTATATCGCTTCGATTCAGGGAGGTTTCCAGTAATGGGTCTGAACAGAGTAAGAGTCGATTCTGTAGCTAAATTGCAGAAGAAGAAAACGATGGCGGAATTGCAGGAGGAGAATGAAGCCCTGAAAAACAAGGTTTCTTCTCTGGAAACCAACCTCGATAATACCCAGATGGCGCTGTGCGACGTGTACGAACAGCTCATCGCGGTCACATCCGCCGCAGATAAGGAGGCATAATCATGGCAGAAGTCTATGCAAACCTCATTCGCCGGGGGCGGAAAACCATCGAGCAGGTGCCTGAGCACCTGCGGGAAGAAGTCAAGGCCATTCTCGCGGCGGACGGCAACGCATGAGCCGCCTGCGGGAATTTGCCTTAAAAATATTACTGAGAAAGGAGAAAGGCATCATGGCAGTCATCTATGCAACCCTCATTGTGAAGGGCAAGAAGACCCTCGATCAGGTTCCGGCGCTGATTCGGAAGCAGGTTGAGGAAATCCTGAAGGACCTCGAAGTCGAGGTCGAGTGATCGCGCAGGGGAGTCGGGAGAACCGGCTCCCCTCATTTTTTGTATGACGAAGGAGAGGGGGTTCAGATGGACCAGCCTATTACGCGAGCCGAGCATGAGGAGTTCAAGCGTCGGCTCGAAGAGGAAAATGCCCGTCAGGACAGACGAATCGCCTTGCTGGAGGAAAGCGTAAGCAAAATGGGCGCACTGTCCACTTCGGTCGAGAAGCTGGCCTTGAGCATGGAAAGCATGGTAAAGGAGCAGGAAAAACAGGGCAGGCGGCTGGAAACACTGGAAGACCATGATGGCGAAATGTGGCGCAAAGCTGTTGGGTATGTCGTGAGCGCTGTCATTGGCGCTTTTGTCGGCTTCTTGTTTACCCAAATCGGCTTTTAGGAGGTGTGTAAGTTGAGCATCATTACGTTCCAGCGCGGGGATAAGACCGCGCTCACCAAGAACTTTACCAAGTCTGAGTTCGAGTGTCCCTGCGGCTGCGGACAGCAGTCGGTTGACACGGAGCTGGCCGAAAAGCTCCAGCTCATCCGGGACAAGGTAGACCGCCCGCTGAAGATCACGTCCGGCTACCGCTGCATCACGCACAATGCGGCTGTGGGCGGAAGCCAGAACTCCAAGCACCGCTATGGCATGGCGGCGGACTGGAGGACGGAGAACCGCAGCATCAACCCGGTGGCACTGGGCATCCTTGCTCAGGCCGTCGGGTTCGGCGGCATCGGTATCTACTGGCACAGCCGTGGGGCCTTTGTCCACGCCGACACCCGTGGCACGAAAGCAACGTGGCTCTGCACCACGCCGGGAAAGTACCCCAGCACGACTTACAACAAGTTCGTGCTTCCCACCATCCGCCGGGGATGCACCGGGCCTGCAAACCGCAGCGCCACCATCATGCTCCAGAAGCTCCTGAAGCTGAAGGCTGATGGCCTGTTCGGAGAGGGTACGGAAAACGCCCTGATGAAGGCGCAGGAGGCGCATGGCCTGACCGTGGACGGAATCTGCGGCCCTGCATCGTGGAAGGCGCTGTCTGGCGCTGACAAGTACCTGTGAGAGGAGATAGGCTCTATGACGAATAGCAAAGTGTCCATCGCTACGCTGGCCCGCACGGCCGCTCTGGCGTTCGCTCTGGCAAATCAGGTTTCGAGCGCTGCCGGGAAGCCCCTGCTGCCCATCGAAAGTTCGGAGGTGGAACAGTTCGTGACCACCGGCCTGACCATTGCCACCAGCGTCGCTGCGTGGTGGAAGAACAACAGCTTTACCGCTGCCGCCATTGAAGGTGACAAGCGGATGAACAGCCTGAAGAATCAGGTCCACTGAATGAAAGGAGTAACCGAATATGAATGAGTTTACGAGAAGTCTGCTGTACGTTGCCCTGCTGGTCTGCGTTCCCATCGTGACCGCCTGCATCAAGAAAGGCATTGCAGTTGCCGTTGATGCAATCAACGCCCAGACTCAGAACATCAAGGTGCAGCGGCT
>OGOW01000414.1_pt1 | contig 49586 bp, 51 predicted proteins | sample 1552781 | NCBI WGS metagenome assembly OGOW01 (sample SAMEA2580145, study PRJEB22360) | human gut metagenome | biome: human gut; feature: human-associated habitat; material: faeces | place: Denmark | collected 2008/2010
CATCAAGCATATCAGCTTTTTCTGATAAGTTTGCCCAAAACGGCATATTCCATATTAAATAAGAATTATAAATTTCCTTAATAAAAGTTTCCTTTTTAGCAAATATTACATCTACATATAAATTTCTACCTAACCACAGCATTAAAGTAGGCAGCATCTTTTTATCCTTAGCGTACTTTAATACTTCTAATTTTTCTATTATTTAAAGTATAAATATTATTAAAGTAACAATAACTGTATTTACCATAGGTAAAATAATATTTACCATCTTTCAAACATTTAACTAATAGTTTAACTTCATATTCTATTTTGCTTTCATTTTTATATTTTCTAATAACATAATCTTGAACGGTACATTCCAAACAAGGTAATCCTATTATACTTTTTGTTCCCAATATTTTTTTGAAATAAAAATATAGATCTACACATATAATAATTACTGTATAAATAGAAAAAAGTATTGTTTTTACCTTATTAAAATTATCTGCATGAATACCACTATTTATTTTACCTGCCATATTAAGTATAATATAAAGCATTATTATAAAAAACAATTCAGCAAATATTATTATTATAAATACCAACCATAATTTTTCTATAACCTTTTCAAGTCTCTTTTCATTATTCATTTTACTCCTTCCCGAACTATCATTTTTTTACAAAAGCTTATTTCAATATATGATATAAAATATGCTTCCTCTCAAATAGCAAATATTTTTTATATTTAAAAGGAAGCATATCATATTTTAAGAATCAGCTTATATCCAAATACATTTTAACCGACAATGTCTGGATCTGACTCATATTCAAATGTATTAACAGGTACTATATTATGGCTTTCATCAAAATAAAATACATTCCATACTGTTCCCTGAACTCCTGCTGGTGCATAAAATGTTTTTAAAAGATTTGCACCTTTATATACTTTAACAATCGCACCTGATTTTGACAACCAATCAGATTCTGTTTCATTCTTGTTTGTAAAATCATGCACAGCATATGTAATTATACCTGTATATGCTGTTATATCCGGAATTGTTATTGTCTCAGGTCCATATGATGTAATATCATCAACATCAAGATTTGCTCCCATACCATCTCGTCTTCTATAATAAATATGATCCTGTTCATCTCCATAAGTTCCTTTTAAATGAGAATCAAGATCCCAAGGATACTCTCCCCATGTAAGAACTATACGATAAACTTCCTCTTCTCCAACAGGAGTAATAGTACTATTAAATTCCAAATCTTTACCGCCAACAATTACCACGTTAAATGTTGTAGGAATATATCCTTCTTTACTGATTGTAATTGTATAATTGCCTGCATCAAGACCAAAATCCACGCCAAACAAAGTAGTCTTACGACAATTATACTCTCCATATGAATCTGTTTTTTCTTCTTTTACATATTCGGTGGTATCAACTCCATTAGACCAGCCTTTACTAATTTTAACACTTACATCTGAAAGCTTATTACCAGTGACTGCATCCGTGATACTTCCATAAATACCACCCATAATGTTATCTCCATCCTCGCCAGCCATCAACAATAATTCTATTTCCTGATCTTCGCCTTCTTCAACTGTAATATTCTGTTCAACTGATATATAATTTGGGGCTGTTATTCTAAACTTATATGTGCCTCCATCTAATGAAAAACTATATTTTCCATCCTCATCTGTTGTAGTTGTTGCAACCTCACCAGTTCCTTCATATACTATTATAGTTGCACCAGCAATAGGATTTCTATCACTTGCATCTACTACTCTGCCACTTACTTTTGCAATATCTGAATTCGTGGTTATTGTTACGTTTTTAGCAGCATCATAAACAGTAAATTCTTTCTCACATGGATTACCATCAATTGTTGCTTTCACAATATATTGACCTGGAGCAAGATAAGTATATTCACCACTTGTAAGTTTTTTCTTAAATCTTCCCGTTTCTTTATTGTAAACTTTTACTTCAGTTGAAATATCCTGGTTACTTGTGTCTTTTGCAAAAATATCTGTTCTGTATAACTTATTTTGACATTCTCCAATAGCAAACCTCATTTTTCCATGATATGCACTATCTTCCGGATTTATAGCAGAGAAGTGAAATTTAAACAATGGAACTTCGCCAGAACCAATCTGCCAATCAATTGGCGTTCCTTTTAACCTATCTGTTACCTTATATCCCATTGTTACATTTACAGAAACTACCGCACTGACTTTTCCATCTACACATAAATTACATGCATGTATCGAATCAGAAGAATATTCCAGGTCTGGGTTTAAAATCACAGCTGTAGCTTCACCCTTTACACCAAGAAAACATTCTAATCCTGCGTTAAGCACACCACCAAGAAATTCTAGCTTAAGTTTTGGTTCTGGTCCAAACTTTACCTCTATTTCTCCCCGTGCATCCAATGTCCAAGAAGATTCGCTGGACTCAACTTTTTGTGCTCCATCTTTTGTATTATATTTAAATCCCTGCTCGGTTTTAATGCTGCCCGTAAATTTAACGCCTGCTGTTAATTCCCATGATACCAGTGCATCCATCTTAACAGCAACATCTAAACCTGTTACCCCAATCGGAATTTTAATCTCTCCAAGTTCTAATTCTTTCTCTACATTTTCTTTTTCTTCTTTTTTATCTTTATCCGATTTATCTGAATCTAGTATCTTTGCAACTACCTCAGCCTCTGCTCCTGCATCCATTGAATATGTATAATCAAATTTTAAGTAATCCTTACCAAACAATACGATATCATATTGTATATTAACATTACCGCTAATTTTACCTGTAACTTTACCAGTTGCTTTAAAACGCTCAGTTTCAAACGAAATCGGATTAAGTGCCATAGATACTTCTGCCTGCTGGTTTTCATGAATACTCTTAATAACCTTTCCTGACAAAGGTGCTTCATCCTGTTCCGATTCTTCAGATGGTGTGGAAAGATACAACGGAGCTTCATCTTCTATTTTTCGAACTTCTCCATCCTCATCCACTTCACCATCATATGTCTTATCAACCTTTATATATTTATAAAAATCAGCTAATTCAAATCCTGTTTCTTCATCATCAGCCTTTGTCACAGTAACAATAACTGTATTATCTTGAATATCTGCTGTTTTTACTTTAAATATATAATCCCCATTATTATCACTAATAAATATTTTATCATCAGCCTCAATAGCTTCTGAGGAATTTTTTATTGTATATACCTCATTTTCTTCATCATATACAATTTCGTCCGCTGTAAGTATTTTTACATCATTTGCTAATACACCAAAATTATCATTAAGCTGTGAATCATAATTTAATACTACATCATCATCTTCGAAATCATATACAGTTTTATTCTCAAACTCCTCATATCTTTTAGTATTATTGATATCTGAATATGGATTGCACAAAATGTTTCCTTCTGCATCTAAAAGAACTGCCTCTGCAACAAAATATTCTGGAATTTCATTATTAATAGCAGCAGTAACTTCTTCCGTATATGTTCCAGCTGCAACAACATGTGAAGCATATGTATTTCCGTCATTTATATATTCCTTATTTTCAGGGTAGTTATCTGAAAAATAAACTTCTTCATCAATAAATCTAACAAGAACCGCACAATTTTCTGGTGCACTTATCACTGCTGTTGCTGTATTGTCATCTTTATTAATTTCAAGTCCAGTTATAGAATAGGTTGCAACTTCACTTGCGGATCCACTAATCGGTTCATTATCAAACTCACCATATACAGGTGTCCACGCCGCATATAATGTATAATCTTTATCAATAATTGTATCAAAATCGAATTTATTTTCAAAAGTAACATTATCTGTATACCATCCGTCAAATGTATAGCCATCTTTTTGTGGCTCATTCGGTAAAGTTGCCTTTCCTGAAACGATTGCCTGGGATTCAACTTCGCTTCCGCCATTACTTTCAAAAGAAACAATATATTTTGTAACTTTTTCAAACATAACTTTAGCGCCTATGTTATAATCATTTCCATCTACCTTTATATTTTTATCAACCACAACAGATGTTTTTTCATTAGCTAATGCCTCCTGCTGATTTGTCAAAGCTACACATCCAGTAACAAGAGTCATGCATAAAAACATTGATAAAAATTTTTTAAATTTTTTGTTTTTTATGGCATATGCCACACTAAACCCGATAACAGATACTAACACAAGAGAAATCCATATAAATACTCTTGAATTATCACCCGTTTTGACAGAATTATTTGCTACACTGGTAGAACTGCCTGATGTATTGACAGAATTATCAACCGTTGTCTGTTCTTCTGTATTTTGCTGACTTTCACTTTCATTTGATATAACATTTGTTTTTTCTAACTCAGCAACAAACTTAATATCAGCTTTTTCCCCAGCTAAAATAGTAATATCAGCTTTATCAGCTAATCCACTTTTAACTTTAATTCCTTCCGGCAATAAAGACTCAATCGAGATACCTTTCATATCATATGTATTCGTATTTTTAACACTTATCGAAACATTAATTTCATCTTCTGTAGAATAATCATCTTTATCTGTTTCGATAGAAACTTCCAGTCCATCCTCTGAACCAAATGTTGCCGCATCTGCTTTAACCGGATTTACAATAAACAACAACATTAGCATTATCATGCTTAAAATTAACTTTGTAATTTTCTTCAAAACTTATTTCCTCCTATTCATAATTTTTATTAAATATTTTTTGTTATATTTTTTTCCTCCTTTCGTTTCTGTTCACTAATTTATCACATTTTCCTAATTTCGCCAATTTGTGACAGGGGTGTTTTTTTATTTCAGCCACCCTGTCACATATTGCATAATTTGAAATTAAATAATACAATCTGTAATGTTCAAATATTCATATATTATTCACGAAAATCTTTCGTTACTTTTTGCCGGATTTTCATATGTGACAGCACGTTCCGGAAATGAATCACATCTGTCACATATTGCATGAAATGGCAAAAGATTGTAAAATAATGGAAATTTGTTACCAGGAATATTTTAGATGATTTTCACAAAAGAACAAAAATTTACGCTACAAGTACAAGAGGAGAGTATGTTATGTCAGAATTTAGTACACTATTAAAATCTGCTTTATCTATGAATGATGTGAGTAACCGGAGCCTGTCACAGACTCTTAATATTGACCGCAGTCGTTTCCAGAAGATTCTGTCCGGCGAGCGGCATATGGACTATGATACATTTGAATCTATCTGCTCCCGTCTTACAGTCCCCGAAAAGTTAAACGAAGATTTGCGTGTGGCATATGCTGTAGAACATTTTGGGAAAGATAATTATGATGTGATACAGCACATTATCGACCGCCTCTGCAAAATGGCAAAGGCTGAAAATAAGTTCTGCCCCCCCCCTAGAGATCTGGGCATTAGCGGGTTTTCCCCGACCGAAAGCCTCATCCCCCTGAACCGGAAACAGCATATGCTGATGGATGAGCTTACGGCAATTATCAACCTGGAACTGGAGGAAAAAGTTCCTCTGGTTTACACGAATTTTTCGTTCCGTCAGAAGGCTATGAAATCATATTTTCTGAATATCATCCAGAACCGAAAGTGCTACATCGATTTCCGTCATATTCATCTGACACCAATGGATGTCAACAGCCTTATCCAGATCAATAATTTCCTGGATGCGTTTGAATTTGCCGGAAGCGGATATAACACATGGCATTACACGATGAACAGCAATCTGCCTATGGCCCTGCTGTCACCGCTGCCATACTTTGTTCTGACCAGCCGGGTGGTTCTGTTCTTCTCGGAGGATATGAATTTTTACATTTCAAATATGAATGCTGATACAGTTAATTCGATGCATAATTACTTCCATGATATTTACAATGTCTGCTCTTCCTTTGCTAAGCATATTGATGCACCCGCAGATTTTGTAAAATTTGAAGGATTGCTTATTCCGAACGAACAGGCAGCCGACCGGACGGAAAACTGCCTGTTTGATACATCAAACAACATCTGTGCAGCTGCGTTTCTCACGAATGACACACTGAATGAGCTGCTTCCGGATACCCTTCCATACAAGGCTTATTTCACGAGCGGCATCAGCCGCTTCTATGAAGCCATGCGGGAAAAATATCTGGTATTTACATTTGAACATAATTCACTTCTGGACTTCATTAACAATGAACCTCCCATCAGTGATTACCATCATGTTACATTTGACGGGCTTGCCCTGAAGCCGAAACATAAGCTGAAGATTCTTCAGTCATATTACGATTTTGTTACATCCGGTCGCGGAGAGGCTCATCTGCTGAACACTTCAAAGATACGTCTGCCGAAATATTTCCACATCAATACACTGCCAAACGGCATGACACTTGGATTTAACTTCAAGACATATCATCCGGATACCAGAGAACTGAACGTGTCCATTGCCGCTACCATGAATCCTGTGATTCATAAGCATTTTGCAAATTTCAGCAGTTTTCTCGTCCATTCGCCGTTTACCTATTCGGCAGGCCACACGGAGATGGTACTGAAAAATGCACTGGAATACTATGCCTCGATTCACTCTGAGGTATCTTCCATCTGATTATACTGCTCTGTGACAAGTCAGTTTTTACTGGACACACCCGCAGTTTCGTAGTATAATATGACAAATGCTATAAGTTATTGCTCTGCTATGGAGCTATTGACGAGTAAGAATGAAAGGGAGAAGACGAATGAGATTAGTAACACGTTCTGATTTTGACGGACTTGCATGTGGTGCTCTTTTGAAAGAGGCCGGTGTAATTGACCATTGGAAATTCGCCCACCCAAAGGATTTGCAGGATGGGCTTGTAGAAGTAAATGAAGATGACTGTTTAGCCAATGTTCCTTATGTGGAAGGCTGCGGACTATGGTTCGACCACCACTCCAGCGAGCATGAGCGATTAGAACTTGCTGGAAAATATAAAGGGGAAAGCCGTACCGCTCCTTCCTGTGCCAGAATTATCTATGAATATTATGGTGGAAAAGAAAGATTCCCTCAGTTTGACGATATGATGGAAGCAGTTGACAAGGTTGACTCCGGTCATCTGACCATTGACGAAGTAATGAATCCGAAGGGCTGGATTCTGATCGGTTTCCTGATGGATCCGAGAACCGGTCTTGGAAGATGGAGAGAATTCACCATTTCCAACTATCAGCTCATGGAGAAGCTGATCGATGCCTGCCGTACCATGACTACCGCTGAGATTCTCGCACTTCCTGATGTGAAGGAAAGAATCGAAGTGTACAATGAGCAGACCGAGAAGTTCAAGGAGATGGTATCCCAGTATACCAGAACAGAAGGCAATGTTATTATCACTGATTTGAGAGGTGTAAATCCGATCTATACCGGTAACCGTTTCATGATTTACAGTATGTATCCGGAACAGAATATTTCTGCATGGATTGTCAGCGGCCGTGGCGGCATGGGCTGTTCCGCAGCAGTTGGTTACAGTATCTTAAACAGAACCTGTGATATTAATGTCGGAAGCCTGATGTTAAAATACAACGGCGGCGGTCACAAAGCCGTAGGTACCTGCCAGTTCTCCGATGAGAATATGGAAACAGAGCTTCCTAAGATGTTGGAAGAACTTTGCGAACTGGCGAATAAATAAGATTTATACATAGAATGTATGGGGCTGTCACACTAAACTGGTTAGTGTGACAGCCCCTTGTTTTGTCTTCATTTTATATATCTTCCTTCTTCCGGTTTTCAAAATACACAAACCGGTCTATGGCATTTAAAATATCCGCAAAGACTTCTTTCGGTGCGGCATCCACATATTTACGAAGAATTTCCTCTTCCTCGCTGCGGTATTTTCCATAGAAAATATCGTACAGATTATGGCCGCGGACATAGATCTTTATCATCTCTATATTCTTCTTTACATCTTCTTTGTTGTTGATCCGGACATTTTTCGTGCGGATCAGCCGCTTCATGGATGGCAGTTTATACAGATATTCCTTGTATTTTTTGTACAATATGTCATAAAACTGATCTTCAGATTTAATGACTCCGATTTTTACCATGGTTGCGGGATCGAGAAAATAATTTTCAAATGAGTAATATTTTAAAATGAGAATATTTTTCGGTGTTACATTCGGCAGATCCGCACCTTCTTCATTGGATCTCGCCTTGTAGTAACTGCACAGCTGGCGGATAAGGTAGTTTGGATTCTTTCCGTCGCTATCACGAATCATGAGGAACTGATCTTTCAGATACAGCTTGTTGATGTATTTCAGATTCGCATAAGTCTTGATATTCGTACAGCTGTTTGTCGTAACGATGGTAATTCTTTTAAGATTTCCATCATTATCCCTGATCTCAGAATAGTATTTCTCCAGTAAGAGCGGCAGCCTGTTTCTGTCCTGTTTTCCTTCGACAATAAAGACAAAACTGACATTCATCAGATCATTTGCAGAATATCCCAGATCGTCCAGGATGATGTCTATGTCGATATTTTCCTGAATGAAAGTGCTGCAGTTCCCATCTAATACGACCTGCTTGATCTGCTTTGAAGAAAAATTAAATATCATGTTCGGAGAGTAGGTTGAGAATATGATCTGGTTCTTCTTTGACAGACGGTAAAGAATCTCACTCGCGGTTTTCTGAAGCTGCGGATGCAGGAAGATCTCAGGATCTTCGATCATGATGATTCCTCCGTCCTGGCTGTTTTCTTCCACATAGGCTTCCAGCAGGGACAGCAGGTATATGCTCTTGCTTCCGGCTCCCATCATGGACAGCGTCCCTTTCACTTCCCGGTCTCTCTGATAGACAACCGTATCAAAATTCAACATACTGTCGATATCCAAATCCACCTCGTACCGGATCTGATAGCCTACCATGCCGTTTTTCTTCAGATATTTGTTGACACTGTCGGAGAATTTATCGAGATTCATCTTATACATCCGGTATTCCATCAGCTTTGCAGTCTCAAATACGGTCAGCTCCGCACCTGTTTTTTTCTCTATCTCAGGAATACACTGGAAACATTCATCACAGGTCTTGTCGTTCTGATACGGACATTTCTTCTCTTTTAACATGGTAATGGATGCATCCCCCTGCAAATCGAGCAATGCACTCTGGAATTCACGCAGATTTCTTCTGTGATCTATGTAATAGAGTCTTGGCAGATATTCCGGCATTTTCTCACTCATTCCGTCCTCGTCCTCATAATAATATCTGCCATCCGGTGTAACTACATAAGTAACCTGCCGGATCAGGACATGGTCACTCGCATCAAGTTCTTCGGACAATGTCATGCGAATCACGACATCTCTGGTATTATCACGGAAATTGTCCCGACGGATCGTATATTCCCCGAGTACCGCCCTTACAGCATCTATAACGGAACTTTTACCGGTATTATTCTTTCCCACAAGGATAAATGCATTGTCGATTTCCTTGATCTGTGCGCTCTCTATGGATTTAAAATTTTCTATATACAGGGAATCTATCTTCATATGCATTACCCCCGCTTCTTCTTTTTCCTGCCAGGCTTCTGCACAGAATATCCAAATTTTCCGATTTTTTTGCCTAATTCAAAATATTCACCATGCGAATATGCAATCAGTCCGGAACGGTTTAAATTGAATTTTCCTTTTTCGTCCATATATTTATCGTCCACGGTGACACCCACGACTTCGGCAAGGAACATATCATGGCTGCCAAGCGGCATAATCTTTTTGACCCGGCACTCGATATTTACCGGACTTTCTGCGATTCCAGGTGCTTTGATATTCTTTGACGGAAGCTCAGTCAGCTTCATCTCGGCAAATTTATCCACATCTCTTCCGGATCTGACTCCGCAGAAATCAGCCGCATAGGTTAAGTCCTTATTTACCAGATTGACCACGAATTCTCTTGTTTCCCTGAGAATATCATAGGAATAGCGTGATTTACGGACGGATATATATAACATCGGCACATCCGTGTTTACGGTTCCGCTCCATGCTACGGTGATAATATTCGGCCGTTCTCCCTGCCGCCTGCAGCTTACCATCACTGCCGGAAGCGGATATAACATATTTCCCGGTTTCCAATATTGTTTTCCCATAGTTACCTCCTGTTCTGTTCTACAATGCCTTCTACACTCTGAAGCGGTATCCCACGCCCCAGATGGTTTCTATATACTGCGGCTTTGACGTGTCGTATTCTATCTTTTCCCTGATTTTTTTGATATGAACAGTAACCGTGGCGATATCACCGATAGATTCCATATCCCAGATTTCACGGAAAAGTTCATCCTTTGTATACACATGATTTGGATGTGATGCAAGAAAGGTGAGCAGGTCAAATTCTTTTGTCGTAAGAGTTTTCTCATCTCCATTTACATATACTCTTCTTGCCGTCTTATCAATCCGGATTCCACGGATTTCGATAATGTCGTTTTCTTCCTGGTTCTTTCCAATCAGACGTTCATATCGTGCCATATGTGCTTTTACCCTGGCTACGAGTTCACTCGGACTGAACGGCTTTGTGATATAGTCATCCGCTCCCAGTCCCAGTCCGCGAATCTTATCGATATCATCTTTTTTGGCTGACACCATCAGCACCGGCTTGTCAAAACGTTCCCGGATGCTTTTGCAAATCTCAAAACCGTCCGTTCCCGGCAGCATCAGATCGAGAATATACAGATCAAAATTCTCTGAGAATGTCCGTTCCAGTCCGGCAGTTCCATCTGTCTCAATGGCAACACTGAAGCCGTTTATTTCGAGATAATCTTTTTCCAGTTCTGCGATGCTTTCTTCGTCCTCTACGATTAATATTTTCTTTGCTTCCATTCTTGCTTATCCTCCAGTCTTATGCATGGGCTTCTTTTCTTAATAATATATGCATGGTCAGTCCCACATTTTTATTGCTGACTGCCCAGATCGTGCCTCCATGTGCCTCGACAATCTTCTTGACAATGGACAGACCGATTCCGCTTCCTCCGGTTCTGGAATTTCTCGATGCGTCCGTCCGGTAAAAACGTTCAAAAATACGGCCAGCTTCTTCCGGTGATACTCCCTGTCCGTTATCCTCTATCTCGAGATGGATATATTCCTTTTCTTCCCGGACACGGATATTGATGACACCGCGCGCTTTGTTATTGTATTTAATAGAATTACTGATAATGTTATTAATGACCCGGTAAAGCTGCTCCGGATCGGCGATCAGACAGACATCATCCGGAACATAATTCAGATAGGTCAGTACGAAGTTCCGGCTCTCCAGCTCCGTCCGGATCTCTTCCGCACAGTCATCAAAATATGCCTTCACATTGATTTTAATAAAATTATACGGAATCTCATTCGTATCTATCTTGGAATACAAGGTCAGTTCGCCTATCAGACGTTCCATATCGTTTGCCTTATTATAGACAGTTTTTAAATATCTGTCCATTTTATCCGGTGAATCCGCTACTCCGTCCAGAATTCCTTCCACATATCCTTTGATCGTGGTCAGCGGCGTCTTTAAATCATGGGAAATATTGCTGATCAGCTCTTTCGTATCCCTGTCATACCGCATCTTATCATCAATGGCTTCTTTCAGATGGATACGCATATTTTCAAAATCCCTGCACAGACCACCGAGTTCTTCCTCGTAGTCCTCTTTTACCTCACACGCAAGATTTCCTTCCGTGATGGTTTTCATGGCTTTACGCAGCTTCCGCATTGGTGCAAAGAAGCATTTATCCGCCCAGATAATCAGACATACAACCATAAGTGCAATGATAACCAGGCTCATGATTCTGAAACTTACCAGATAATCCTGTACTTCCGGAAGCATACGGTTCGTCTCGGCTAACAGGTAGACAATTCCCCACGTTCCATCTTTATGTGCAACGTAATTCGGATAGACCAGATATTTCTCCGTATCTCCGGACAGAATACCGTTGTTCCACAGTTCGTCTTCTTCGGATATGACGGGCAGTCCTACCAGAATATTGGACGACATGCTGTCGGGTATTCCGATGTAAGTGAATTTATCCCTGTCATATACCACCAGATAGGAATAAATCTTCGACTGTTTTTCATTCAGTTGATCCACATAGTCCAGATAGTCCTCTTCAAATTTTCCATTCTGAATTGCCTGCTGGATCTCTTCCTGTGTCTTTTTGGATATCTTATCCATAACCATGGTCGTATCGAACCAGTTCTTGTAACCGTCCATATCGATGCCATAGTTTTTCTCAATCGTTTCCAACTGGGATTTTCCAAACATTCCATAACTCATAACGAGCAATATAATAGGAAAAACCAGAATAATAACAAATGCAATCTTTAATCTTGTATGATATTTCATATTCTCCACCAAAATCCTGTTAATAATGTCTTATCTGAATTTTAACACATACAATCAGCTCTGCATAGTTAAGTTTTTATAAATCTTTCTGCCCCAGCCTTTTCATAATATCGAACAATACCATGACCGTAAAGATTCCGGCAAACATTCCGATAAATCCAAACAGCCTGTAGCCAACATAGATTCCGGCGAGTGCCGGCAATGCCCCGACACCGGTCTTTTCTCCCATGAGTTTCGGTTCTAAAAACTCCCTTGCAAAATAGCAGGCGATAAATGCCGTAAATAGAATCGCAGCTTTGGTCAGTTTACCCTGAATGACTGCTACAATAGTTAAGGGAATCAGGATCAGCCCCGCCCCGAACAGCGGAAGTGCATCCAATGCCCCGACACTGATTCCGACAATCCACGCATATTTATTCCCGGCTAACATCAGTCCTGCCACACTAACCGCCGCCACAACTACCATAATAATGATCTGTGCACGGATATATGCCCTGCATATCAGACAGAATCTCCGGTAGAAAAAGCGGAGTTCTTTTCCAATCACAGACTCCGCCGCCCATCTCTTTATTTTTTCCATATCTTTGACAAACAGAAAGAAAGTAACAATCATCACCGCCGCCGCAATCACGGCATCTATCATACTTCTTACTGCAGGTATGGAGATTCCAAGCACGAACTTCATCACCGTCCGGTTTATCTTTCCGAAGAAATCATTGATTCCGTCATTTAACATGGTAACGACAGAACCATCCTGTATCCCGAAGGTTTCTTCTACCTTGCAGCATACCTGTGTTACTGCCGTACTCATGCAGTCCTCATAATATTCATAATTATCCGCCAGCATCTGTACTTGTTGCAGCAGCTTCTGCAGGACAAAGACCAGTCCCGCTCCGATCAGGAACACAAACAGGAGCAATAACAGAACCGTGCTGATCATGCGGTTAATCCGTATTTTTTTCTCAAAGAAATTTACCAGCGGATATACCATAAGTGCCAGCAGTATGCTTACCACAAGCGGCCAGACCAGAGGAAAAAGGTAGCGGAAGAAAAGATAGGAGACCAGTATAATTCCTGCCGGAATAAGTAGATATTTCAGTTTTTTTCTGTTTTGCTGCCCAATATGTTCTTCCATACTTACACTCCTCTCTGCCTGAACTGTTATTGTAAGTATGGGCATATCAGCAAAATATTATTCTATCATTTCCAAAAAGATTCCACTCTCCGGAGAAGCCTGATATTCCATCCATTTTCCTGTGACCGGATGCGAAAAACCAAGCAGATGCGAGTACAACCCGATGTTCCGGTATGCCGGCAATATTTTTCCGTCCGGATTGTACTTTCTGTCCCCGTACAACGGAAGTCCCCGTGATGCCATCTGCACCCGGATCTGATGATGTCTGCCGGTGAACAGTTCCACCTCCAGCAGGGAACAGGTAATGTCTGTCCCGCCGGAAGTTATTTCTTTTGTTTTCAAAACACGATATTCCAGTTTTGCCGGCTTTGCATCTTTTTCATTTTTACCGGCTATTCCTGAAGTATTTGTCCTGCCGTCACGCACCAGATAATCTTCCATCACACCATTCTGTGCTTCCGGGATTCCCATGACTACAGCATAATATTTTTTCTTAACTTTATGTTGTGCAATCTGTTCCGATAAATTCGCTGCCGCCGATTTATTTTTTGCATACACCATCACACCGCCGACCATTTTATCCAGCCGGTGGACAACACCGATATATGGCTGTTTCACTCCGCTCTCTTTTTCATGTGTCATCAGCAGGCTTACCATATCGGCTGCAAATCCGCGTTCATTCTGCGATGCAGTTCCTGCCGGTTTCTCACATACAATTATTTCTTTGTCTTCATATAATAGCTTCATTCCGGTCCTCTCTTATCCGTCGATAATCTCATCTGTCCCCATCTCAATGCTTAATATTCCATCCGCACATGGCCAAAAAGCAGTTCTTCTTATTTTCCATTTACAACTATTCTGCTCCCTTTTACCTTTTGTATTTTGTGATATATTTCCTGCATCCTTCGATCTGTCTGATTGATAATATTGGCACAATCCGTCAGTTCCACAACCAGACTGTCAATTCCATCGATGCCTTTTTTATAATTTGCCTGATGTTCCAGTGCCGCCCAGAAATCCATCGCCATCGTCCGGATCTGGACTTCTACTTTCATGTTCAGTGTCCTGTCCGATAAAAATACCGGCACTTCTATAATCAGATGCAGCGAACGATAACCGTTGCTCTTCGGATTCTGAATGTAATCTTTCTTTTCGATTAACGTAATGTCGTCCTGACTCAGAAACATCTCTGCCACATCATAAATATCATCAATAAAGGAACAAATTACCCTTACTCCGGCAACGTCGTGCAGATTCTCAAATACTGATTCCACGGACACCGGAAAATTTCTTCTTCGCAGTTTCTCTATAATACTTGCCGGCTTTTTTACCCTGGATTCGATGGATTCGATCGGATTCCTCTTTGTCTTAAATGCCAGCTCCTCGTTTAATATCTCAAGTTTTGTCCTTACTTCCTTAATCGCATAACTGTAATACAATAACAACCCCTGTATCTGTTCTGCCTGTTCCAAAAATTCTGCCGGTATGGTAACATCACCGACCTGGCTGCTAATCTCACTTAACATCCTTTTCTCTACATCCTGCATATTGATTTCCTCTCCGAATATCTTTCCCACAAACCGGGCATATTCTGCCCGGTAAATCCTGATCATGAAGAACAAAAGGGGCTGGAAAAATCCAACCCCTTACATGCCTGAAAACACTATCTTTATTTCATGACCATCTGTTTTCCTGTTGCCTATACAAATGCTTTTACTTTTGTATAAATTCCTTCTGCATCCAGACCATATTTGTGGATGAGCTGGACTGCAGGACCGGATTCGCCAAATGTATCATTGACACCGACCTTTAATACCTTTGTCGGACATTTTTCGCTTAAGCAATCGCAGACTGCACTTCCAAGTCCGCCGATTACAGAATGTTCTTCTACTGTAACGACCTTTCCTGTTTCTTTTGCTGCTGCAATTACCAGTTCTTCATCAAGAGGCTTGATCGTGTGGATATTAATTACTTTTGCACTGATTCCGTCCTTTTCAAGCATATCTGCTGCTGCAAGGCTTTCTGCCACACAAAGTCCGGTTGCAATAATGGTTACGTCTTTACCTTCTCTTAATACAACACCTTTTCCAAGTTCAAACTTATAATCCGATCTGTCATTGATGACTGGAGTCGCAAGTCTTCCGAATCTTAAGTATACTGGTCCCTGATGTTCAATAGCTGCTTTCACTGCTGCTCTTGCCTCCACATCGTCGGAAGGATTGATTACTACCATTCCAGGAATGGTTCTCATCAGTGCAATATCTTCATTACACTGGTGGGTTGCTCCATCTTCGCCGACTGATATTCCGGCATGGGTTGCTCCGATCTTTACATTTAACTTCGGATATCCTACAGAGTTACGAACCTGCTCAAATGCACGTCCTGCCGCAAACATGGCGAAAGAGCTGACAAATGGAATCTTGCCCGTTGCTGCAAGTCCTGCTGCGACACCTACCATATTACATTCTGCAATACCGCAGTCGATATGTCTTTCAGGATATGCTTTCTTAAAGATTCCGGTCTTTGTAGCTGCAGCAAGGTCAGCGTCAAGAACGACTAAATTATCATATATTGCACCCATCTCTACAAGTGCGTTTCCGTAACTTTCTCTGGTTGCAATCTTCTTTACTTCTGACATAATGCTTCACCTGCCTTCTCTAATTCTGCCATTGCGGTTTCATATTCTTCATCATTCGGAGCTTTTCCATGCCATCCGGCATTATTCTCCATGAAGGATACACCCTTGCCTTTTACACTCTTAAAGATAATAGCAGTTGGCATACCTTTTGTTGCCTTTGCTTCTTCAAATGCTGCTCTGATGGCATCAAAATCATGTGCGTCCACGTTTTCAATCACATGGAAATTAAATGCTTTGAATTTATCGCCGATTGGGTACGGAGAGCATACATCTTCAATCTTTCCATCAATCTGGAGTCCGTTGTTATCTACCATAACAACCAGATTGTCTAACTTTCTGTGTCCTGCAAACATTGAGGCTTCCCATACCTGGCCTTCCTGAATCTCACCATCTCCAAGCAGGGTATATACTCTGTAGCTGTCACCGCTTAATTTTGCAGAAAGTGCCATGCCGGCTGCTGCAGAAATTCCCTGTCCGAGAGAACCTGATGACATGTCCACACCCGGAATATGTTTCATATCAGGGTGACCCTGCAGATAAGATCCGAGATGACGAAGTGTTTTTAAATCTTCTACCGGGAAATATCCTCTCTGGGCCAGTGCGGAATACAGACCAGGTGCGGTATGTCCCTTTGATAAAACAAATCTGTCACGGTCTTCTTTCTTCGGGTTTTTCGGGTCAATGTTCATCTCTTCAAAATAGAGGTATGTAAATATATCTGCTGCGGAAAGCGAACCACCCGGATGTCCTGCCTTCGCACTATGAACAGCCGTTACGATGCCTTTTCTGACTTCATTGGCTGTTTTCTGAAGTTCTAAATTATTCATGATATGCTGATTCCTTCCTGATTTTACTGAAAACTATGGCTTATTCGCCAAATACTGCCTTGTAATCCTTCTGGAACTTCTCAATTCCCTGGTCAGTAAGCGGATGCTTTGTCATCTGCTCAATTACCTTGTATGGTACAGTTGCGATATCAGCGCCTGCTAATGCACAGTCTGTAACATGAATTGGATTTCTGATGGATGCTGCAATGATCTGTGTATCAAGACCTGCTACTTCAAAAATCTCTGCAATCTGTCTGATTAAATCGATACCCGGCTGTGAAATGTCATCCAGTCTGCCTAAGAATGGTGATACATAAGTTGCGCCGGCTCTTGCTGCCAGAAGTGCCTGATTTGCTGAAAATACAAGTGTTACGTTTGTCTTGATGCCTTCTGAATTCAGAACCTTTACTGCTTTCAGTCCTTCTACAGTCATAGGAATCTTTACTACCATGTTCGGATGAATCTTTGCAATCTCTCTGCCTTCTGCGATCATTCCCTCCGCATCAACAGTTGTTGCCTTTACTTCCCCGCTGATTGGGCCATCTACGATAGATGCAATTTCTGCAATAACTTCATTGAAGTTTCTTCCTTCCTTTGCAATCAGGGATGGATTTGTAGTAACACCACAAATAACTCCCATATCATTTGCCTTCTTAATATCCTCTACGTTTGCTGTGTCTACAAAAAATCTCATTTTCTTAAATTCCTCCTGTTTCTTACTCTTATTTTAACAAGTTCGTCTTGCGACCAATCCAGTTAAATACATTATAGCACTTTTTCTTCAAATTGTCTATTTATATATTTAATTTGTATAGTTTTTTCACAATTTTTACATGTTTTTTATGAATGTTTTCATAAGAATCCCGGAAACAAAGCAAAAAAATTCCCGAAACGTTGTGATTTCTCATTTGTTCCGGGAATTCCTGAGAGTGCTTTCTTATTTCATGCACTCTTGTTTTGTGCTATTGTGATTGAACCGGTAAATCCTAGTTCTGGCCATAGTAAGCATTTGCACCATGCTTTCTATAATAATGCTTGTCCTGTAATTCCTGTGGAGCAGGCTGGATTCTCGGATTGATTGTCTCAGCTCTGTAAGCCATCTTTGCAACTTCTTCCAGAACTACTGCATTGTGAACTGCTTCGTGAGCATCTTTGCCCCATGCAAAAGGACCATGGTTCTTGCAGAGTACTGCCGGAACAGCCATAGGAGCTTTACCCATTCTGTTGAATTCGTTTACGATTAAGTGTCCTGTGTTTTCTTCGTAAGCGCCTTCGATTTCTTCCTTTGTAAGACATCTGACACAAGGAATTTCACCATACATATAATCTGCGTGAGTTGTGCCGTAGCAAGGAATGCTTCTTCCTGCCTGAGCCCAGCTTGTCGCATAAGAGGAATGTGTATGAACCACACCACCTACGGATGGAAATGCTTTATAGATCTCAAGATGGGTAGGAGTATCTGAAGATGGTTTGTATCTTCCTTCTACTCTGTTGCCATTTAAGTCCATAACAACCATATCATCCGGTGTTAATTTGTCATAATCCACACCTGAAGGTTTGATAACAAAAAGACCTGATTCTCTGTCGATTCCACTGACATTTCCCCATGTAAAGGTAACAAGACCATATTTTGGAAGGTCCATGTTAGCTTCATATACGGCTTTCTTTAATTCTTCTAACATTTTAAATATCCTTTCATTCATAAAATGCCAGGGGGCAAAAGGTCTAAGCCCACATGAGCCTGCTCATAGCGGGTAAAAGACCTTAGGACCCGTCCATTCATTTTACTTATAGTATACTGAGTTTAATTTTAATTCTTTCTTGAAATCTCTGATATTTGTGTTTTCATCGATAACGATGCTTTCGATTCCCATGTAATCAGCCCATGCAACCATCTGATCTACCGTCAGGTCATATGTGAATGCTGTATGATGAGCACCGCCTGCAAGGATCCATGCTTCTGCACCAACTTCAAGGTTTGGCTGTGGTGTCCAGAATGCTGTACCAACCGGTAACTTAGGCATCGGCTTCTCTGTCTTCTTGCAGTCTACTGCATTGATGATGAGTCTGAATCTGTTTCCGAGATCTACTAATGATGTTGCAATAGCAGGACCTGTCTTTGATGTGAATACAAGACGTGCAGGATCTTCTCTGTTACCCATGGAAAGTGGGCAAACTCTGATAGCTACATCGCCGTCAGCACAGCTTGGGCAGACCTCTAACATATGAGCCTGAAGAATACCTTCTTTGCCTGGAACAAGATTGTATGTATAATCTTCCATTAATGAAGTTCCCTTTGCATCCTTCTTGTTTGCTGTCATTAACTTCATTAAACGAACCATAGCTGCAACTTTCCAGTCACCTTCTGCACCGAAGCCGTATCCTTTTTCCATTAATCTCTGGATAGCAAGACCTGGGAGCTGCTTTAATCCGCCTAACATGCCGAAGTGTGTTACAACTGCCTGATAGTTATTGTCTACGAGGAATTTCTCGATACCGATTTCCTGCTGAGCCTGAACTGCAACATGTCTTCTGAATTCTGCAGCATCTCTTCCGTCATCAATGATCTTATATTTGCTGTAGTATTCTTCTACTAATGCATCTACATCGCCCTGAGCTACTGCATCTACATATTCTACTACATCATTTACACAGTAATGATCGATTTCCCAGCCAAATTTGATCTGAGCTTCTACCTTATCACCTTCTGTAACGGCAACGTTGTTCATGTTGTCACCAAAACGGCAGACTCTGATGTGGCTTGATTCGATAACACCGATAGCTGTTGTCATCCATGAACCGATTCTTTCCTGTACTTTTTCATTTGCCCAGTGTCCAACGATGATTTCTCTCTCGATGCCCATACGGCTTACAATGTGACCATATTCTCTGTCACCGTGAGCTGACTGGTTTTCGTTCATGAAATCCATATCGATGGTATCGTAAGGAAGTTCTTCGTTGAACTGTGTATGTAAGTGGCACAGAGGTTTCTTGAATTCCTTTAAACCAAGGATCCACATCTTTGCCGGTGAGAAAGTATGGCACCATGTAATAACACCTGCACACTCTGGATCATTGTTTGCATCATTTAATGTCTGTCTGATGGATGCCTGGCTGATTAATGTCGGCTTTAACACGATCTCGTATTCGATCTTGTCAGAAGCGTTTAATGCTTCTACCATCTTTGCAGAGTGTTCAGCAACCTTTCTTAAACATTCATCACCATAAAGATCCTGTGAACCTGTACAGAACCAGAACTTATAAGTCTTATTTGATAACATTTTATTAAAATCCTCCTTAATGTATTATGTGATTACATTATACTACTTATCCTGTGTTTCAGACAAGTCTTTTTTTATTTTTTTAACTGTTTTCCGGAAAAATATTCTTCGACTCCCTCTGCTACGGCTTTTGCAACTTTTTCCTGATATTTTTCCTGTTCCAGCAGCTCCGCTTCTTCATAATTTGACAAAAATCCGCACTCGGCTATGACTGCCGGACATTTTACATTGAGCAGAATATAGTAGCTGTCATTGGCTTTGGCTTCCCTTCCGTTCTCCGGATCCAGATTCTGCTTAAAACTTGCCTGTATTGCCTCCGCCAGCTTCTTTCCATCCTCCGAAGCCTTATAATAGAATACCTGTGCCCCCTTGACTCCTTCGGACTGATAGCTGTTCTGGTGGATACTGACCAGGATATCCGCATTGTTTTCCTCTGCCATGCGGCAGCGTTTCTTCATATCTGCCGTTTTCTTATTACTATCAGAATCAGTATACAATCCGTTATCATCTTCCCTCGTCATCACAACCTGATATCCGCGTTCTTCCAACTCTTTTCTTACTTTCTGGGCAATTTCCAGATTTATTTTCTTCTCATTTGTGCCGGTCACGGATATTTTTCCGGGATCTGTTCCACCATGTGGAAAGAACGGGGACGGACCGGAAAAATACTTATAACTCTTTATAAGCCTGCAAATTTATACACAATCTCCACATGCTTATCCTGATAAACGTATATTTTATCTACCAGTCTGATAACGGTTTCTCTGTCCAGTTCGGTTATTTTCCCATATTTTAACAGATTTTCTACCCACAGGTTTTCTTCTGCTCCATCCGGTTGTTCTGCGGATTTCTGCAAATCCAGGATTTCGTTTTCATACCCGGAGATGCTTTCCTGATATTCTGCCTTTATATCCCTGTACTCCTCATCGGAAAACAGACCGTCCAGATATTTATCCCTTGCCGTCCGCATCCGGTTCTGCAATATCTCGACTGCTTTTTTCCGGTTGGAAATATCTTTCTCCAGAATTACCCGGCTGCTGTCCTCTTTTATCTCTGACCTCTGCTTTGCAATGAGCTGTGTCAGAGTCTTTCCATCCGGAAAGAGCCGGTTGATATCTTCCAGTATCATCTTTTGCAATACTTTATCAGAAATATAATGGCTGGTACATATGGGCAGACGTGCTTTTTCCTCATCCGGCAGCCCCTTTGCTGCTTTTGCAAAGTCCCGGAAAGTACTGCAGTTATAGTACAGATATCTGTGCGTTTCTCCCGTTTTTGTTGTATGCTTATCCCACCGCTTACGCATGGCATGGCTGCAGTCACCACATTTCAACAGCCCCTTAAATATGGAGATTTCATTGGGTTTTGTCGTATCATGACAAATATTTTTCATCATGGACTGTGCCAGCTCCCAGTCCTCTTTTGAAATAATTGCCTCATGGGTATTTTCCACCCTTACCCAGTCTTTTCTATCCACCGCCGTCGGTTTTTCATCTATTAACCGTTCTTTTCTTGTTTTCCCCTGTACCAGCGTTCCTGTATATACTTCATTCATTAATATCTGTTTGACCGCGTCCACGGTCCAGTGCATTTCTTTTTCTGAAATCTTACGGGAACAGATATAGTTTGACTGCTGCAATTTTTTATATGCCGCCCGGTTTACTACTCCTTCTCTGGTGAGGATAAGCGCTATTTCTTTCATGGAAATTCCACTGAGATACAGCCTGAAAATTCTCCTTACAATCTCTGCGGAATACACATCCTGAACAAGATGATGCTTATTTTCCGGGTCTTTCTGATACCCGTAAGGTGCAAATGCACCCACATATTTTCCGGCTTTCTGCATGGAATGCATGGCAATGCTGACGTTTTTATGCTGAATCTCGGAGTATTCCCTGTTTATCATCAGCAGCATTTTGATGTCCAGGCCAATCTCACGGTAAAGGCTGTCGTAATTATCACCGATTGCAATCAGCCGGACCTGTCTGCCGGACTGTTCAAATTCTTTTTCCAGATACTGTTGCATTTCTGTGTCGTATCTTCCAAACCTTGACAGATTTTTCACCATAATGCAGTCTATCACACCGTTCTTTACATCACGCATCATTTCCTGAAATGCTTTTCGTTTAAAGTCCATTCCGGTAAAATCATCATCTGTGTAAACTTTATAAATCTGAATCGGATACCTGGACTCTCCAGCCCGGTTGGCATACTCGGCACTGTCCCGGATAAAACAAATCTGGTTTTCCAGACTCTTGCTCAAATCCTCCCTGCTCAGTTTGTCCCTGTCCTCATCGGAAAGCCTGGCATATGCCGCCGTATTCCACACTTTATTATTCATCTTATTGTGGGGAGCAAAACGTTCTGTTCTATCGGTCATTCTGCTTTTCCCCCGTTTCCATATGTACTTTTATGATTTTTTCCACGGCCTCCTCACGGGAAAAAAGTCCAAGATACCGGTGTACCACCGTCCATCCGCTCTGTTTTGTTTCTGGTAACTGTTTTTCTGTTTTCAAAGCATGACACCTGTTTCTTCTTTTTTTTAATTTATTCCCGAATCAGAAGTTTCATGCCTTTAACTGCCAATTTCCATTGCACCGGAAATTCGTTACTTCCCACATTCTTCTGACAGTTCATCCACCAGTTCTATTGCTTCTTTTATCATATTATCACAGTGAATCTTATTTATTCCGCCTTTCTGTGCATTCGCTCTCAGCAAATCTGCACAATCCGTCATGCCATCATGCTTTGCCGCCATTTCCCTGCGGAACCGCCCTACCATATCCGGAGAGTCGATTCCTTTTGCTCCGAGAATCATCAGACCTGCCGTAATCGCTCCACAGGTACCGCCGCACTTCATTCCTCTGCCGAAATTACTTCCGATAGCAGCTGCCATATCTTCATTGATTCCCAGTTCATCCGCATATACACGCATAATCGCCTGTGTGCAGTTATTTACCATCGGTGTTTCACTTCTTAATTCCATTGCTTTTTCAATATGTGTATTCATAATTATCCATCCTGCTTTCTTAATTCAAATTCATGTAAAAATTGTTCTCAGTTTATTTTTTCAAATGCAATTCGCGGTGTTCCGTCTGCAACATAAATCATCCCCAAAATACCTTTTATTTGTCCGTCCCCGGCAACCCTGTGTATCACACCATATTGCTCCTTCGAAAGCCATCTTCCCTGCTGAAATTCTTTCATCATCTAATCTCCTATTACCTAAAAATTCTCTGTGTAAAATTATACAATGCATTCTGCCATACCGTATTCTGATGTCCGCCATCCACGTCATAGAAAATATGTTCCACACCATTCTGATTAAAATAATCGTGAAGTTCATAGGTGACATCTCCGCAGACGTTATCAGAACGTCCAACACATAGCATGAGCAGTTTAAACTGCCCGGTACTTTCATCTATCGTAAGACCGTCTGTAAGCGCCGGTATGCTGTTCTGGTATTTTTCTGTATACAATGGCGAAACTGACGAAAATCCGCCCACATATCCAAACATATCCTGATGTTTAAAGCCGATGGCAAGTGCATTTCTTCCACCCATGGAATTTCCTGCAATGGCGGTATTATCCCTGCCTGTTTTTACAGAAAAATGTTCCTCTATATATGGCATCAGACTGCCAATCAGTTCTTCTTCTGTCTTATCGAAGTAAGGAATTACATCCCAGAAACTGATATCATCATCGACATTTTCTCCAACTACGCAGTCCGGGCAGACCACTATCATTTCTGCCGCATCCTTAAAATAATGTACATTCTGGACAATAATATCAGCCTTTTTATTTCTCCATGTTTTCTGGCTTCCGCCGTATCCATGCAGAAGATATAACACCGGATATTCTATTTCTTCATCATAATCAGCCGGAAGAAATACCATAGCTTTCCGCTTTGTTCCGGTCACTTTGGACTCATAGGTAATCGTCTTTGGACTCCTGTAATCATATCCCGGCTGTTGCTCCATAAAATATGGATTATTTTCGGTATCAATGGCAATCCCATCCTCATTTAATCTATCCTGATAGGCCTCGACCTTTTTCTCTGAATGTTTCTTTATCAATGGCCGGCTGATAATCAGGCCGGCTGCCACACACAGAATGCACAATAAAACTGTCAAAATAATCTTTTTCTTTGATTTTGCAATTTTTTCTTTAATATTCATTATGTGCTACCACCTCTGCCTTCATTATTTTCTGAGTATAACACATCCGGGAATAAATATGATTTGATAAATAATCCCACCAGAAATAACAGATATCTCTTTAATTTATTCATTCCTTTTTTCCTCAATGCAAAAATAGTTATAATTCAAACGATTTGAATTATAACTATTTTATAAAATCCTGTCAAGTTTTGCTGATTTTGCATATTAATTCAGGAAATTCTGAATAATTACTTTTTCTGCTTCTTCTTCTGTCAGACCAAGTGTCCGCAATTTTAAAAGCTGTTCATCATTGATTCTTCCAATCGCTGCCTCGTGAATAATGGCTGCATCCAGATTTTTTGCCCTGATTTCCGGAATAGAACCTACTTCAGCCTCATCCATAATAATAGAATCACACTGGACATGTGCCTGACATTTATTATTTCCCACTGCCTTTGGATGGAATGTCTGTACAGAATGACCCTTTCCTACTGACCTGGAAACAATCTGTGCGGAGCTATCCTTTCCGTTCAGCCTGACCTCCATATTAGATTCAGCATTCTGTTCACCCTCCGTCATAAGACGTTCCATAACGTATAATTTTGCATTTTCTTCCAGTTCTACCGTTGTTTCACGAACCGTAGAATCAACACCTTTTATCTGTGCTGTATCCAGTGTAAATACAGAATTCTCACCTACAAAAATATTGGTGACAGGATTCAGGACCCTTGCCCCGCTTCCGCTTCCTTCGCCATAATGCTTTTCTTCATAGCGTACATTTGCATTTTTCCCTACATGAAAAGTATGTATACCATCATGACGACTTTCATTACATCCACTGTTATGGATTCCACATCCTGCAATAATGCATACATCCGCACCATCTTCAATATAAAAATCATTGTATACAAGATCCGTCATACCGGATACACTGACTACTACCGGAATATACACGGCTTCACCTTTTGTCTTCCCATCGATATAAATATCAATTCCCGGTTTGTCTGCTTTTTTCTTTATCTTAATATGCTCACTGTCACCATGGCAGATGGATGTACCATTCTGTCTCAGATTAAAAGCTCCGCTCTGACTGAATTTATTATCATTAATTACACTTAATACTTCTTCCGTAACATTATCCAGTTTTACCATCTGTTATCTCCTTTCCACACATTTGTGACATTTCTGTATGCCGTCAAGACATGGCAATATTTCATCTTTGTCACCTGTTTTACTGATTTTTCCATTATCAATAATCATGATTTTATCCGCCATATTGATAATCTTTTCCTGGTGGGAAATAACAATCAGACTCTGCTTTTTCTGTTTGTGAATTTCTTCAAATTTCTGTATCAGCATGGAAAAACTCCAAAGGTCAATTCCTGCCTCTGGTTCGTCAAAAATGCATAAGGAGTGTTCCTTTGCCAGAACTGAGGCGATCTCTATTCGCTTCATTTCTCCGCCGGAAAGTGTTCCGTCTATCTGACGGTTAATGTAATCCCTCGCACATAATCCGACATCTGTGAGCAATCGACAGACCTCTTTCTCCGGCAGCTTTTTCCCAGCTGCAAGTGTAAGCAGTCTGGAAACCGTCATTCCTTTAAATCTCGGTGGCTGCTGGAATGCATATCCGATTCCCGCATTGGCACGATGATTGATATCATATCCTGTAATATCCTCACCATTTAAAATAATTTTTCCGCTTTCCGGTGTTTCAATTCCCATTAAAGTCTTTGCGAGTGTAGATTTTCCACCTCCGTTTGGTCCTGTTATGACTAACATTTCTCCATCATCCACCTGGAATGAGATATGATCCAGCAGACATTTTCTGCTGCCATTCTCATCCACATAGAGTACTAAGTTTTCTGCTTTTAACATTTCTTTACCTCATGTTTCATTTTTTTGCTTATAGTTTCCGCCCGCCTGTATTTCTTTCCGGAACACTGTGGTGCTGTTCTATCACACAGCTGGTAATAACTATTATATCCCATCTTTCCAGGAAAATCAACTTACTATAAATTTTATAACTGTGAAAATACTGCTACCATATGGATTAAATGTTATTAAATATCCACTAAAGTTTACCATAAAAAAGGAATTTGTGTTATTTTATTTCTGTCAGATTCTGAAATGCCTTCAGCTCCTCAAAACATTTAATTTTTTCCGTTTTTCCAGAAATCCTGCCAAACCCATAAGAGGCATGAACAAATGCACTTCCCGCACTCCTGGCTGCTTCATAATCTCCCTGTGTGTCTCCCACATAAACAGTCTCTTCCAGATGGTTTCTCTGTATGACTTTTTTAATATTTTCCGCTTTATTTAATCCGGTATTACCAAAACATTCGAAATCATCAAAATAAGACGCAAAACCATAATGTTCCAGAAATGCCTCAATATATCCAGACTGGCAGTTACTTACAATATACAGGTGATACCCACCCTCTTTTAATGCTCCCCATGTCTCTTCGAGCTTTGGATATAATATTCCTCCCTGCTTCAGGATATACTCATTTTCCAGATGGCAGCAAATATCCAGAAGTTTTTTCTGTTCCCCTGTTTCATATTCACTGAACAAAACTGCCGCAAGCTTATCCATCGGCAATCCCATCACCCGTTTCATATCTTCCGGTGTTATTACTTTACCTGTATCGTCATAGGACTTTATCGCATCCGTCCATGATTTTGCCACAATTTCAGAAGAATCCCAGAGAGTGCCGTCCATATCAAAAATAATTCCTTTCTTCAAAACCAGGCATCTTCTCATCCGCATAAGAGTAAGGCGGTTTCTTACCAGATAGGAATATGCAAGCAGCAAATCTTTTTTTCCTTCATCAATACCAATATCAGAAAGCGAACTTTTAATCCCTGCTTTTTCATATAATTTCTTTAATTCATCCGCATCTTTTATCTCTTTTAGCACATCACATATTTCGGACCAGTGTTCCTGCAATGCCTGCCCTGTGATAGAAACTGCAGTATCTTTTTCATTTTCTTTTATCATTTCTTCTGCTATGACATTCCCAAAAAGTTCTTTTATTTTCTGCTGTTTTTCCGGTATATAATCCCTGAACGCTATATTCTTTGCACACAAAATACTCTGGTATTCCTGTGCAGCCAATAATGTACCAACACCGACTTTTTCTCCATGCAGGGCTTCCGAAGATATACCAGGTCCCTCTGGTGCCATTTCTATCATATGTGAAATGTGATGTTCAGCTCCCGAAGCCGGTCTGGAAGTTCCTGTCATCTGCATGGCAAGCCCGGATAAAATCAGTCCATAAGTCAGTCTGATAAATGCCTCCTCATCACGGTTTAATATCTTTGTAACAGAACACACCACTTCCTCTACTGCCTGTCTGGTCATCTGTACAATCCTGGAACAATAGTATTCGCCGGTAAGAATATTCGCTATTTTCCAGTCAGCCAGTGCAATATATTTTCCAACCATGTCACCAAATCCGGACTTTGCCAGATAGATCGGTGCTTCTTTGATAATATCAATATCTGCGACAACTAATTTCGGTGCAATGGCAGGCACTGTCTTTTTACAGCCGTGCAAAGTAAGGGCTGCAACAGACGAACAAAATCCATCCACACTGGCGGCAGTAGGGCAGGAAATAAACTCTGCATTTTTTACCGAAGCACAATATCTCGTCAAATCGTGAACCGTACCAGATCCAATGGCAATCAGAACATCTGTATTTTCCGGAAGTTTTTCCATCAGCAGTTCTATTCCATGTTCATTTGCATGCAGATTTTCCGGGTTTAATACAATTTCGCAATCCACATCCGGATGCCTGTCCATGGTCGCCTGATAGGTATTCTCATCATAAACCGCTGCCGAAAAACCTGAAATACCGCTTTCTTCCATATATTTTTTTATATTTCTCAAACAACCGCTTTCTATCACAGAAAGCTCCGTTGTCATTATATGTGTATGTCCACAGGCACACACGCCATTATAATCTGTACCATGAATAATCATAAATAATCCTCCTGATAAATTGACCTTATGGGGATATTATAGTAAAATGATTTCATCTATGCAACAGGCGGCGGCAGACCTTGTATTTTTTTCTTCCCAGAGCCTTGATGCTAATGGTATTATTTCAGACACCACAGAGGAAGAAAATTATCTGCGTCAAAAAATGCTTTTAGCAGCGAAAAAAAGTGTCTTGATAACGACGACAGGTTTCAGAACGTCCACTTGACACCCTGTATTCCATGTGCTATTTTATTTTTATCAACGTAAAGATGCGAAAGGAATGATTTACACTATGAAACTAAAACAAAAGAAGCAAAAACATCACTTTATCAGCTGGTTTTTCTTTGTCTTTTTTCTTTTAGCCATGTTATCCATGCTTGTTGTTAAATGCATTTTATCTGCTGTATGTTGCTTGTTTATGGCACTTCTCTGTCATCCGAAAATATGGAATTTTATAACTGCGAAAATACCACTGAAACAACCTGTGCGTATTGTCTCTATCCTCATTCTTTATTTCATTGCCGGCAGCTTAATGCCTCAATCGATTTATTCAGAAAACACGAACCTGACAAATACACAAGAAACAGGCATTGAACAACTATCCGATATGGAGCAAAGTGAACATATAATCTCCGAAACAACTGAACTTCCTGTTACCACGGAAGCTCAAACCACCACACAAACTCCTACCACCACAGAAGCACCGACCACGACTCAGGCTCCTACCACCACGGAAGCACCGACCACAACTCAGGCTCCTACCACCACGGAAGCACCGACCACGGCTCAGACTCCTACCACAACCAAAGTTACACAGGCCGAAGAAGCATATGATGCGCAAGAAAATACTGCTACAGTGTGGATTGCTTCCAGCGGAAATGGTTACGCATATCATGCACGTTCAACCTGTGGAAATATGAAAAAATCAACCCCGATTTCACTTTCCGATGCACAGGCACGCGGATATACACCATGTAAAAAATGTTATTAAATATCCACTAAAGCTTATCGTAAAAAAGGAGCATCCAATATCCTGACCGGTTTGGATGCTCCTTCTGTGTTATAATGCAATATTACTTTCCTTGTCTGGCACGTTCTGCGCCTGACGATATTATAATATGCCATAACACAAAAATCAAATTTTCTTTCTTAATAATTCTCCTCATGTACCTCAAAGTAACTCTGCGGATGATTGCATACCGGACATACTTCCGGAGCTTTTGTTCCCACTACAATATGTCCGCAGTTTCTGCATTCCCATACTTTTACTTCTGATTTTTCAAATACCTGTGCAGTTTCGATATTTTTAAGCAGCTTACGGTATCTTTCCTCATGCTGTTTCTCTATCTCACCTACTGCACGAAACTTTGCGGCAAGCTCTGGAAATCCTTCTTCTTCTGCAGTCTTTGCAAAATCTTCGTACATATCTGTCCACTCATAGTTCTCGCCATTTGCTGCCGCATCCAGATTTTCTTTTGTATTTCCGATTCCTGCCAGTTCCTTAAACCACATTTTTGCATGTTCTTTTTCATTGTCCGCTGTTTTCAGAAAGATTGCTGCCATCTGCTCATAGCCTTCCTTCTTTGCCACCGATGCAAAATAAGTATATTTATTTCTTGCCTGTGATTCCCCGGCAAATGCCTCCTGCAAATTCTTCTCTGTCTGTGTTCCTGCATATTTATTCTGTGCCATAACTTTTCTCTCCTTTCCAAACACATCTGATTAGTTAATTGCGAAACTCATAACTTATCTCTATTGTATATGCAAATTGAACAATTACTAAGAAGGTACTATGAGGCAGTCGGTACTTGGATGCTGTATTTTAGCATCTTAGTACCGCTACTAGCCGAATGTAGCGGGAGCGTGCCTTCGTGTAATGTTTCATTTGCATATGCATTTGTAAAAATTTAAGTGTTTCGCAATTACCTACACATCTGATGTATATATTATACACTATTTCCGTGATTTTTAAAATAATATTAGAAAATATTCCGATTGACATATCAAATAATTATCTCTATCATATCACTGATATACTTTATTAAAAAATACAAAAGGGAAGGAGCATATATCATGAATAACCAGCCAACGATTCAAAAGAATCATATGGATATTCTGTGGCATGAATTTGCCGACAAATCAGACACAACACCGATTACCGGAACAAGTCTGCCTGCCAAAGCATCCGTCATTGGACGAGTTGGATTTATGATGCTTGCCTGCGGCACAGGTGCATGGCGTGTGCGCAGTTCCATGAATACACTTTCTGAACTCATGGGAATTACCTGCACGGTTGATATTGGTCTTATGTCCATTAACTATACCTGTTTTGATGGAACAGACAGTTTCAGCAGGTCTTTATGTCTTACAAATACGGGGGTAAATACTTCCCAGCTTACAAGGCTGGAAAAATTTGTATCCGCATTTTCCAAAAACGAACTTACGAAAAACTGTGAACAGATTCATTCCGATCTGGATGAAATCGAAAAAATACGGGGATTATATTCCCCTGTCATATTAGGGCTCGCCTCCGCACTGGCATGCTGCGGATTTACTTTTCTGCTCGGCGGAGGTCTCATCGAAATGCTGTGTGCCTTTGTTGGTGCCGGAATCGGAAATTACACAAGATGCAAACTTGGCAAAAAACATTTTACTTTGTTTTTATGTATCATTTCCGCTGTATCTGCAGCCTGCCTGAGCTACACGGCATTATTAAAAATATTAGACCTGGTATTCTCAATAAATTCCGCACATGAAGCAGGATATATCTGCTCCATGCTGTTTATCATTCCGGGATTCCCTTTTATCACAAGTGGAATCGACTTTGCAAAACTGGATATGCGTTCCGGTATGGAGCGACTGATGTATGCACTGCTCATTATCACGGTTGCAACAATGACCGCATGGCTGCTTGCCATATCCATCGACCTGCATCCGGTTCCATTTCTTCCTATGGATTTTGCAGTCTGGCAGTGGATTTTATTCCGTCTGATTGCCAGCTTCTGTGGGGTATTCGGATTCTCGATTATGTTCAACAGTCCGGTTCAGCTTGCAGCACTGGCAGGACTTATCGGTGCCGTGGCAAATACACTGCGTCTGGAACTGATTGACCTGGTTTCCATGCCTCCGGCTGCTGCAGCCTTCTGTGGTGCGTTTCTTGCCGGAATACTTGCCTGCACATTAAAAGGTATCACAGAATATCCGAGAATCTCGATTACCGTTCCATCCATTGTAATCATGGTTCCTGGACTATATTTATACAAGGGATTCTATAATCTCGGAATTATGGAACTGTCCTCTGCAGCCTCCTGGCTGACCTCCGCAATGCTGATTACACTGGCATTGCCACTTGGTCTGATACTGGCACGAATCATAACCGATAAAAAATTCCGGTATTGTACATAAAAAGCCAAAAAATCAGATTGTATATTATATTCAAAATATACAATCTGATTTTTTTAAATTAATTCTGATAATGCTTCAAATACACGGTCCGCATACATCTGCTTGATTTCGTGCCGTGTCATTTTTACAACATTTTTTTCTAATTTATAATCATAAATTTTATCATCTATCAGTATACAGAAATATACCTCTCCCTGCACACTGTCCGCATTATTCGGGTCAATATTTCCTGTTGTTCCTGTAATTCCTATTGCAATATCCGTCCGCAGTTTTTCTTTTACCGTCTGTGCCATTGCTCTTGCACACTCTTTCGAATAAACACCATACTGCCGGATAACAGCTTCCTCTACTCCGATAAAAATCTTAGTTTCATTCAGATAAGTGACATATCCTCCCGGAAAGATGGCGGACGCACCTTCCGTATCGGTAATCATGGAAGCTATAAGTCCGGAAGTACAGCTTTCCATCGTGGATATTGTCTTACGACCTGCTATTAATTTTTTTATAACTGCATCCCTGTTCATCTGCATTTCCTCATTTCTTCCAGTCGTAGAATATCATCCTTTGTCAGTTTTACATCCAAAGGACTGTACACTTCCCCTGTACTATACCACACCCCGGAAATCTCTGCAAGTTTTATCAGTTTACCTTTAATCCCCCATATCTGCTTCTTCATCTCTTGCCAGTTCCCTTGCCACCATCACAGCCATTGCTGTAAGTAATGGCACATATTTTTCATCATAAACAATGAGAACCGAATTATCAAATGTTACATTTTGCATATTCAATTCCAGGTCATCCATAATCGCTCCAAGGGTGCGCCCATTTAATGTCACAAGGAAATTACGACCTGGCGAACCCGCATGTTCCACAAGTTTTAATGTACCCTCGGTCAGTTCCATCTGAAAAGTATTCCGTACAAATGTAAATTTCTTTTCCAGCACACCATATTTTTCGCCATAATAATAAAATTGATATGTTGGCAGGGCATGCATCAGCTTCTTCGTAAGCCGGAACACTTCCTGATGATTGGTGTCATATATACAGAGTGTTTTCAGCGGCATTGTTCCTTCCACCTCGTAAACGACATCTCCGTTGGGATTACACAGTTCAAAATGCTGTCCGGTTAATTTAAAATCTTCCGTGAATGTATAAACCTGCGATGGCTGCGACTTCTGAACCGGCAAAGCTTCTCCCGTTTTTGCATAATGCATCAGACTGTCTTTCAACTGTGACTGCAACAACATAAAATCCGAATGATAACAGATATTTTCTGTTACATTGTTTCCAAATTCTTCCTGTACCGGATTATCCGGCTCATTTATCCGCTCCGTAATCAGATTATCCAAATCTGAGTATCCCAGATATCCTATAATTCCACTGTCATTTAACCAGAAATACAGATATTCTCCTGTACTGCCAGGTCCCCAGACCAATGCCAGCTGCTTCATCGTCGCAATCTTTGCCAGATAACATGAGCCAAGCGGTGTTGCAATCTTGCGGTATGCCTCATAAATTTCTTCAATCTTCTTCGGCACTTCCATGGTAATCATATTAACTACATCCGCCCCTGCATTGTAATCCCCCGGCGAACCCAGCATCCAGATGGCAATTCCAATGATTAATACTACCGTAGCAATCGAAACAGGAATCTCCTCCCAGTTACCGGCAATACATATCCGCACAGCCAGCAATATTAACAATGTTGCCACAAAACGGTAACTCCACTTGCGCCGTCTCAGTACTTTCTTTACCTGTTGTCTTTTTAACTCTTCATTTTCTGCCATACGCTCTTCCTCCTGATATGATATCATTTTTTATTATATCGTCTTTCTTCTGCCCTGCATTTACAAGAAAAACTATTTATGAATTTTACTGCAATTACCTAATTATATTTCTTCCAAATGGACATTATTAATAAAACCTTTTCATCTCCCAAAATCCATTCTTGACATCCCTTATCTTCTATGCTACTATTACTACGTCAGTCGTAGTACGATAGTCGTAGTAATTATAAACTGATATTTTTCAAGGAGGTTATACTATGCTAAATATCAGCAGTGATGTCATCCGCGGATATAATGACACTATGATTTTGTATCTGCTTTGGGAGAAACCTTCCTATGGCTATGAAATTTCCAAACAGATTAAACAGATATCCGGGGAGAAATATGTGATTAAAGAAACAACTCTCTACTCTGCGTTCACGCGCCTTGAGAAAAATGGTTACATTGCTTCGTTTGCAGACAGTGACACCACAAGTGGAAAACGCCGGACGTATTACCGGATTACAGATGCAGGACGGGACTATTACCGGATGAAATGCGAAGAGTGGAATCTGACACTTGAAGTTGTCAGCAAATTTATCAGAAAGGAATCATAATTATGGAAACAATCAAAACTTATCTTGAAAATATGTTTTCCGGGCTTCCTGATACACCGGAAGTCCGAAAGGCACGATATGAACTGGAACAAATGATGGAGGACAAATACAGTGAATTAAAATCTTCCGGAAAATCGGAAAATGAAGCAATCGGAATTGTAATTTCTGAATTCGGAAATCTTGACGAATTAGCAGAAAGTCTGGGACTCCAGTTTTATATTAATCGAAAAAATGAATCTAATACTATTCAGACAGATGCAAAAATACTCTCCATGGAAGATGCATTTGCTTACTTAAAAACAAATACCAGACATGCCTGCCTGATGGCACTTGGAGTTTTGTTCTGCATTATTTCACCAGTAGGTGCTGTCTTAACCTCTGATATTACATTTGGCAATATTCCCACAGCTCTTTTCAAGACTTCCGGTGTTTGCTTTCTTTTTGTTGCCATTGCGATTGCCGTCGGTCTCTTTGTATACTCCAGTATGTCCATGAGCAAATGGGACTGGCTGAAAAAAGAATCCTGTATGCTTGATTCCAATGCTGCTTCAGAAATTAACAGTCTTCAGGAAAGTAGCCGAAAAAAAATCACTCTTTCCCTGGTGCTTGGGATTGGATTTTGTATTTTGTGTGTGCTTCCTCCAATCATTATTGATTCACTGGACACCACCTCTCATTTATCCGAGAATCTCGGTGCTGCACTCCTGCTTATCTTTGTTGCAATCGGTGTCTTTCTGATTGTGCAGTCAAGCATTGCCCAGGAAGGCTTCCGCACCCTTTTAAAGTTACCTGTCTGTGATGCAGGTGAAATTTTCAAAATAGAGCCAAAAGAGCCTCAATACAAAAATTCAACCATTGCTTCGATTATGTCCGTATACTGGCCTACCATTACCTGTCTGTACTTCTGCTGGAGTTTCCTGACCTTTCAATGGAATATCAGTTGGATTATCTGGCCAGTTGCGTCAATTATTGAAAAAATAATCAACAATCTTTTCAAGGAATAAAGGAGACCTGCCATGACAAAAAATATTTATCTGACGATACTTACCCTCATCACTTGCCTGTGCATTGTCATAGGCTGCTGGCGTTATATCTTTTCAGCGGATAAAAACAATGATTCCATCACCGATACCCAATCCGTAGATGCATTCCATACGCTGATGGCTGACACAAATGTAATGGATGTAATGGTTACCACTGGTGATACATACAGTGTAAGCTACACCTGCAAATCTAATTTAACACCGGAAATTATTCAGAAAAATGATAAATTAACCATAAAGCAGACAAAGAAAAGTGGTTTTAACTGGTTCTCTAGCGGACTTTCAAGCAGTCATAACTGCGAGGTTACGATTACTGTCCCTGCTGGCGAAATGCTTGATTTACTTACGATAGATTCCAGTGTCGGAGATGTACAGATAGCTGATATCACTGCAAAAAATGCTGAATTTGATTTATCCGTCGGTGATATAAAAATTGTCCGCAGTAATATCGATGACTGTAAGTTTGACTGCTCCACAGGAGACGTAGAATTGACCAGTACTACATTTGCCAGTCTGGATGCGGATATCAGTGTTGGTGATGTGAAAATTAATTCTGACATTGATTTAGACGACTATGCCTTTGATATCCATACCAGTGTCGGTGATGTAAAAATCAATGGAAAAAATGAAGGTTCTTCCTATTCCTCCAAAGGGGACAGCAACAAGAAAATAAAAATTGACGGAAGCACCGGCGATGTGAAGATTGATTATTAAATTCTTTTCTTCATCCGGATAGGGATAAAATCCTGCGGAATACTTTTCTCCGGAAGGTATGCCGCAGAAAAATGTTCCAATTAATCCTCTACACTAATCTGACATGCCTTCATTGCATTCAAAGCCGTCCTGTGTGACTCTGGTGTTACTCCTGCACAGCATTTTGCATCTACCGAAATCTCAACTTCCGGATTTACAGCTTTGATAGTCATTGCATTACTGATAACGCAGATATCCGTACATACACCTGTCAGTTCAACTTCTGTATAACCTTTTTCCTTAATCCATTCCGCCAGCTCAACAGAACCAAAAGTATTCTTTTCAAACCCTTTCAATGCCGGAATATCTTTCAGCTCAGGAATTAATTCCCATCCTTCTGTATTCTTAATACAGTGCTTAACAGGCAGTTTCTTTCCCTCCTGCGTATCAGCATAGTTATCATAATGCGTATCCAGTGTATACACAATATCCGCATCCGTGTTTCTTACCTTCTCCACTACATTTGGCACAACCGCCCTGCATTCCTCATTTCCCAAAACTCCCGTAATAAAATCATTCTGCATATCAATGATTACCAATAACTTTCTGCTCATAAAAATCCTCCTTGCTGAAACATTATTCCTCAGTTTTATAGTGGTATCCCATTGCCATCTTCCCGCCTCTGGTCATCGACACTATCTTATGGTCAATCGCTTCTACTTTGCTTTCCACACTTGCCTTAATAATGTAATATAAGCAATATCTATTACTCTCATTCTCGGGTCTCTGTCCGGTCTGCTCATCGTATACAGCTGTTCCAGATATGTGCTGCTTTCAATCCCGGTTTCTTCCCGCAGTTCCCGGCAGGCAGCCTGGTACGCAGACTCGCCAGTTCATCAACCATCCTATCAAAATCAAAGTTTTCATTTTCCTGCATATCATTATCCTCCTGTTTCTTTAAATTCATTTTTTCGTATCCTTTTTCAGTTGCCCTGACTCTAAGTCATCTTTATGCTTCCGCATCCATCTCCTCACGAATCACATCTTCTGACTCCGCCATTGCCTGAAGTGTCTTTGACAGAATCTCGTCGAGTTCCCATCCAAGCTGTTCTGCGCCTCTTGCAATTACTTCTCTGGAACAACCCGCAGCAAATCCATTGCTTTTATATTTCTTCTTCAGGGATTTCAGTTCCATATCCTTTGTGCTTTTTGACGGACGCATTAATGCCGCTGCCCAGATAAGTCCGGTCAGTTCGTCCACCGCGAAAAGAACTTTTTCCATTTCATGCACCGGTTCGACATCAATGGTTTTTCCACATCCCACAGTAATGCCATATCCATGAGAGCATACCGCATGAATCACATCCTCGCCGACTCCGCCTTCACGCAAAAGTTCCGGTGCTTTCAGGCAATGCTCCTCCGGATAAAGTTCAAAATCAATATCATGCAAAAGTCCGGTAATACCCCAGTACTCAGCATCCTCTGCATACCCCAGTTCCTTTGCAAACCACTTCATTACCGCCTCAACCGTATAGGCATGCTGAATATGAAATGGGTCCTTATTGTATTTCTTTAATAATTCTACTGCTTCTTCTCTTGCGATTGTGTTCATTTTTTTGCTCCTTTTCTTTTATTTAGACCAGGTAAGTTGCTGATTTTTTCCACTGTAATCAAATCTTCCATCATTTTTTTCTTCCATTGCCTTAATCATATGATAGGTATACTCATTTCAGTATTTCTATCATTTCTGCTTTATCTGTTATCTCTCTGTCTTTTCTTCGCATCTGTCTGTTTGAATTCTCGCTTTCTTCCGCTATCTTATTTGCCGTTGTTCTCGTAATTGCTCCAATCTGCAGCAAATGAAATAATACTTCACTTCTATAAACAGCTGCAATTTCTTTATTTGGAATAGACACTTCACACAGATAAGTACCATCATCCAGCAATTCTTTCTTTCCTGTTTTTAAATATCCTGCTACTAATAACAAACTGTAAATATTTACCGGGTCTTCTGAAAGAGATTTGTATACAACATTCTGGTCAATTCTTGCAATCACACTCTCTCCCTGCAAAAGTGCATACAACCTTTCAATAATATCGTCATCTGCCACATTTAAAACGCCCTCAAGGATTTCATTTTTCCCCGTATTTACCCAATATGCCTGTGGAACACACCCTTTTGAAACATAATTAATAACTGACCATGGATTATAGATTTCCTTATTTCCAAAACAATATCCATCATACCAGTTTTTAAGTTCTCCATATTTTTCTGAAACGCCATAGTACCCCAGCATTTCCCTTACTTCTGCATCTGTGAATCCAAAATATTTATCATATTCTTCATCCATTACAGTGTTTACACTCAGATTATTTAACCCGCTGAAAATACTTTCCTGTGCAATGCGAAGAATCCCTGTCAGAAATCCGTAAGAAAGATTTTTGTTATCTTTAAATGCCCCGGAAAAGAAGTTTCTCATAAAACCAATAATTTCATCATAAAAATCCTTTGAATAACCCTCCTGAATCGGAGTATCATATTCATCGATAATAATAACCGGAGCCTTGCCATAATGTCTGGCAAGCATGGCGGATAATTTTTCCAGTGCAGAAGTCATATCAACTTCTGTTACTGTTCCTTCGAGAATTTTTGTAAAATAATCCTTCTCATATTTTGCAATACATTCACTATAAAGAATTTCCTGATGCCTGCCATATTCTTCCTGCAAAAGAGCGCGGATTTTGTCTATTGTTGCACTCCATGTATCAAATTTAACATCTTTAAAGGTAAGAAATATAACCGGATATTGCCCCTGATAAGAGCGGTATTCTTCGCCACACTTCCAAATATCCTTATCAGCGAAAAATTTACTGGTGTCCTCCGCCTTTTTTTCAAAAAACACCCTGAGCATATCCATATTTAAGGTTTTTCCAAAACGCCGCGGTCTGGTAAACAACGATACCAGTGGTTTTTTATCTAAAAATTCCTTAATCAGCATTGTCTTATCAACATAATAATATTCGGACTGTGCACGCACATAGTCTGAAATTCCTATTGGAAGTGACTTTAAAGTTCTCATCGGCATTTACCTCCCACCATCAATTTCTTTCCGCCAATTATAACTGATATCCCGGAAAACATCCATTTATTTTCATACGTTTCTCCGGAAGCATTTCCATCAATGTCTGCTTTATTTTTACAATATGTATCGGCTTTGCCAGATGCGCACTCATTCCCGCCGCAAGACATTTTCTCGCATCCTCTTCTGCCCAGAAAATATCCAGATCAACACCTGTCATTTTCTGAATCGCTGGCCAGAAAAAATTATCCGTTTTCTTTGTCACATCTCCGGAATAATTTACCCCGAGTCCTGTGATCGTCAGTCCGTTTTGAAAATACAGTTCTTTACTTTTTTCCAGATTGTCCGCTCCTTCAAGCAACTGTTTCTTAATTCCCTGTGTATCATCACCGGAAGATTTGATATTTTCCTTTCTGTCACACGCCGGAAGCAAAAGCATCATGCTCCCTGCAATCAGCAAACTCGAAATATTTTCTGCCTTTTTCCTGCACCGCACCCAGTTTCTCATAGAAGGCCACTGCCGGTTCATTCCAGTCAAGACAGCTCCATTCCATCGCGGAATAACCCTCTTCCCGCACAATCCCGGCTATTCTGTCAAAAAAATATTTTCCAATCCCCTGCTTACGGTATTCCTCTTTGATAAACAAATCCTCCAGATGAACCCTGCCTTCTGCCGCAAATGAACCAAATATCGGATAATACAGTGCATATCCGACTGCTTCCCCATCATATTCGGCAATCAAAACTGTAGCAATCTTTCTCTCAAAAATCCAGTATTTCAATTTTTCCTGTGTTCCCGTCATATCCTGCGGTCTTTTTTCATATGCTGCCAGTCCTTTTATCATACATTGTATCAGGGAAATGTCTTTCTCATCTGCCCTGCGTATAGTTAATCTCTCCGTATTCATATTTCATTCCTTTCCGTCAGTTTCCCCTCACTGCAATTCGTAAATCCTTACCTGTCATTTTCATCTTCTTTATATTTTATCCTGAAATAATCCAGATAGGCTTTATATTTATCCTGTGCTGTCAGACAGGTATCCCTCAGATATCCCTTTTCTCTGTACCATTCTTTCAGTCCTCGATAGTAAAACATTTTCAGATTATCCTCGATGATAAATGGTACAATATTATATTTCAGACATTCTTTAAACATAATTAATCTGCCAACACGTCCATTTCCATCCTGAAACGGATGAATCCTTTCAAATTTCACATGAAAATCCAGAATATCATCAAATGTTTTCTCTTTTTTTGCATTGTATTCTGCCAGCAGTTCCTTCATTTTATCTGCAACATTTTCCGGCATGGCTGTTTCCATGCCGCCAACTTCATTTGGCACTTTTTTATAATCCCCTACTGCAAACCATTCTTTTCTGGAATCGCTGGTTCCATTTTTCAATACCAGATGAAGTTCCTTCATAAACTTTTCCGTCAATGCCGCCTTCGCATCATCAATCATTATATCTACACAACGGAAATGATTCGCCGTTTCTATCACATCATCCACATTTAATATTTCTTTTTCCACACCTATTGTATTGGTTTCAAAAATATATCTGGTCTGCTCATGTGTCAGACGGCTCCCCTCGATATGATTGGAGTTATAGGTCAGTTCAATCTGCGTCTTATGGTAAATGCCGCCAGAATACTTATTTGATTTTTCTTCCCGTAAAATATCCAGTAATGTATTACCCGGTTTTTCCTCTGTTTCTGCAACTGAAAAGTACTTCATTCCATTCCTCCATTCATTATAAAAGGTCAACAGACTTCGTCTATTGACCTGCATCCATCAACAAACCTCATCTATTGACCTTATATTTTGTCAACAGACTTCGTCTATTGACCTAGTATACCATACTATCTGCAAAAAATAAATTTATTTTACTTTTGTTTTTCTGTAAACCCTATACAGAACAGGCGGAAGAAACTGGCAGATGACTGTATATACCGGAGCAACTCTGCAATAAACTCATCTCTTTCATATGATTTAATGTTTGACCGATGTACCGCATAAATTTTCTTATTTTCCCCAAACTTCTTCTGCAATTTCCTTTACCAGTTTGAGTTTTGCCCACTGTTCTTCTTCCGTAAGCTTGTTTCCAATTTCACAGGAAGCAAAACCACACTGCGGACTTAAACACAATCTGTCAAGAGGAATATATTTTGCGGCTTCATGGATTCTTGCAATCACGGCTTCCTTATCCTCTAACACCGGTGATTTTGTTGTAATAAGACCAAGCACGACCCTCTTATCTCCCGCTACTTTTTTCAGAGGTGCAAATCCGCCGGATCTCTCATCATCATATTCGAGGAAAAATGCATCGACATTTTCCTTTGCAAACACATAATCTGCCACGGTATCATATGCACCACTTGCAAAGAAAGTGGAATGATAATTTCCTCTGCAGATATGGGAAGTAATAACCATATCCTCCGGTTTTCCTTCGAGTGCAAGGTTATTTACTTCGAGAAGCTGTCCCTTTACCTCATCCAGGTCAATTCCCAGTGCCTTGTATCTCTGCTTTGCCGCATCTCCTACAATCGCACCCCAGGTACAGTCATCGAACTGAAGATTTCTGCATCCTGCGTCATAAAACTGTCTGATTACCTCCTGATATCCCTTGCCGATATCCTGTATCAGTTCTTCATTTGTGGCATAAAACTTTCTTGTACTATTGATATTTGCCGGAACAATCAGCTGCTGGAACATCTGTGCCGGTGCAGGAATCGTATATTTTGCCACTGTATTTTCATCTTCAAACTGCTTCAAAAATTTGAAATACTCCACAAACGGATGTGCCTTTGCCTGAATCTTTCCAACCAGATAAGTATCATCCAGAACGGCAAGTTCTGCATTGAACTGCACACCATTGCCGGTATGTTTATGTTCCACACCCTCAAATCCCCACATAAAATCAAGATGCCAGAAAGTTCTCCGGAACTCTCCATCTGTAATCACATGGTAGCCTAATTCCTTCTGTTTTGCTACCACTTTTCTGATTTCTTCCTCTGTCACTCTGTCTAATTCTTTCTCGTCTATTTTACCACTCTGGTATGCCGCCTTCGCATCCTTCAATGCCTGCGGTCTTAAAAAACTTCCTACAAAATCATATCTGAACGGTGTCTGTAAATCTTTCATCTTTCTATCTCCTTTTCTTTCTGCTGTTGATGGTGCTTATTATATAGAAAACCTCACCATTTGCAAAATACATAAAAGAAACAGTTGACCATAGTTTTAAGCTATGGACGATATTCATTTCAGATATTTTTTCAACATTTCCAGATAGGTTTCCCCCAGTCTGCTCAACATTCCTTTTCGATGCGTAATATAGCCAATCCGCATATCGCTTTCATCCGCCAGTGGTACTGCAATAATATCTTTTCCATTTAGTTTTTTATCGATTACTCCACTGCATACAGTATAACCATTTAACCCGATTAATAAGTTAAATAATGTTGCCCTGTCGCGCACCCGGATATTTTTCTTCCTCTCGGAAGCCGAAAAAATTTCTTCGGAAAAGTAAAAAGAATTATGTTCTCCCTGTTCAAAGGAAAGATATGGATATTCTTCCAGTTCTTTATTTGTAATAACGCTGTTTGCTGCCAATGGGTGCTTTCTGCTGATAAACACATGCGGTTTTGCAATAAACAACAGATGAAACTGCAGGTCATGGGACTTTAGGATCTTGCCTATAACTGCTTCATTAAAATCATTCAGAAACAATATTCCGATTTCACTTCTCATTTTTGCCACATCTTCTATAATTTCATACGTCTGTGTCTCTCTGAGACTGAAATCATATTCTTCCTGACCATATTGTTTGATTAAATCCACAAATGCATTTACAGCAAACGAATAATGCTGTGTGGACACACAAAATTGTTTTTTTCCGCCATCATGTTTCTTATATTTATCTTCCAGAATTGCCGCCTGTTCTAATACCTGGCGGGCATACCCAAGAAAATCCTCACCTTCTTTGGAAAGGCTGATGCCTTTGTTGGTTCTGTTAAATATAACTATATTCATCTCTTTTTCCAGCTCATGCACCGCATTTGTCAGACTCGGCTGTGAGATGTAGAGCTTATTTGCCGCCTCTGTAATTGTCCCGGTTTCTGCTACCGTTATCACATATTTTAATTGCTGAAGTGTCATTTTTCGATTTCCTTTTTTGCTTCCTGTTTTTTATTCATGTGATACAATTTTCCTCCCTTTGTTTCAGTGACCGTAATATCTATTCTTCCTTCTTAGCAGATATATCTGTTGTAACTGCAGATGAAAATCGTATGCTGGTATGCCTCATAGCTTCACTACTTTATACTTTTGCATTACTGCTGTCTGGTTTAAAACTTTCTGAAAAAAAGAGGTTTAACTTTTTACTCATATCAGGGCGAAATAAATGATTTCGCCCTTGTAATGTATCCTCTTCAAAATCGATATTTTCTGCCTTACAGGTTAGAAAACGGATATCCATCTTATTGTCTGCTGCCAGTTTTTTTTGCCTGCTCAATCTGATTTTCTGAACTGTCTATTCCCGTCCATTTAGCACCGTATTGGTACATATTCCGCGGCAATACACCGGCTCCTGTACCAATATCAAGAACCTGCTACCCGTCCCTGCATACTCCCAGGCTTAAAATATACTGATAAAATTCGTCCGGATAAATGTCCCTGTACTTTACATAGTCCTATGAAGTTTTCCCCCAGTCAAATGCCCTTCCTGCATTTTCTTCAGTTCATCATAATAAGACTTATACCGATAAGCTGTTCTTCTGCTGATTCTTCCTTCTGTGACAATATCCATAATACTCATCCCACTTTCGTATTTTACCGCAAAATCATTATAGGAAGCCATCCATGTTTCGTCATGTTTTTTTCTCCCTCCAATACTCCGCTTCTGACATACCTCCAGTTCTGCCCGCAATTTTTCATTTTCCATCTCTAATTCTTTGATACGCTGTAATGCTTCCTCTAATGTTTTCATCCTGATACCTCTGTGTCTATAACAATGTCATCTACCTCTTTCGTTTTTTCGCTTCAATTTCTATAGAATCATTATTCTCTTTTAAATATTCTTTAGCATCAGATATTCTCTTTTTTGCATCCATTTCCGTGATTTTTGCCTGATAAATACTATCATAAACATTAGACTGCTCGTGTTCATTATAGCCATAATAATCATAATAAGACGATGAGCCTATAATTAAATCATCAGATGTTAGTATACTAATAACATTGGAATCTCTATTTAACACCTCATTTAAAGGAGTTACTGCTTTTGAGAATATTTTTATAAAAGCAGAGTTATCTGCTTTGTTAAATGATAATTTACTTGCTTCAAGCATTTCATAATGAGAAGCAACAGATAAATTAAAATCATATCCACACTCTAAACAAATCAACCTGGCAAATTCCCTCTGAGTTCTGCCATTTCCTTCTCTGAATGGATGTAAGGCATTTAAATCTCCATAATTCTCGGCAAAAACGCGAATAAAATCTTCATAATTATCTTTAGCACTATAACATTGAGAATAATACTTATTAAAAACCGATTCTGCATAACTTTGAATACAAGGAGTTGTGCAAAATAAATTTCCTTTACCAATTTCTACAGTTCTTTCTTTTCCTGCCCAGTCATACACATCTTGAAAAATATATTTATGAATTGCTTTTAGGTGTTTGAAATCAAATTTTCCTTTTATTGGTTTATCTTGAAGTTCTTTTAATCGAATTGCTGTAAGTTCCTTTTCAGCTTCAAATAATTCGTTTTCATCCGTTATATTAAGTTTATTTTTTAAAACCTCTGAATCAGGATAACAATACTTACTATCTGGCATACTTATGTATCACCTCTTGTCTAAGTTCTTCAGATGTTTTTTCTCCATTCGCAACCTTAACTAATTCTTCTACAAAAGCTTTACTCAAATACATATTTTCAATAGCCATAGTGGCAGCCACATTCCGAATATCTCTTGTTTTTTTTGTATCTTCTATTTTCATGGTAATCACCTCACATAAAATTGGTATATTGAAATTATTGTGTTATAACGGATACCAATAATATCAATATTTATAAACATCTCCATTAATTATTATATGAAAATTTACATTTAACATCAACATTTTTATACAATGCTTCCTCTAATGTTTTCATCCTGATACCTCTGTGTCATTTTATTTTCTGACACCAATATAGCACATATGTTCTTTTGTGTCAATTATTTTTTGGCACTTTATTTTTTCCCCAGAAAATGCTCCTTTGCAAATTCCATATCCTGTACAAGTTCGAGTGTTCCAATATAATTTTTATCCTTATCCCTTACCGCCATATATTTGACAAGCACCTGTTTTCCGTTCTTCTCCATCCAGATTGGAAGTTCATCCAATGTCCCTTCCCGGAACTGACTGACAATTTTTCTGACCTTTTCTTCCACTTTCGGCGGATGGCAGGAAAACACTTCTCTGCCTATCGCCATGCCCGGTCGTTTAAAATCTTTCGGTCCTTCATTGAAATAACGATTCTTATTTTCTTCATCCACGAATGTAATTTCCATCGGAATGGTATTTAACAGTGCTGTCAGCTGGCTTACCGTCATATGTCCGCCCGGCATCACAATTTCTTCTTCCTGAAAAACCGGTGTTTTTGTCACTTTTCTATCTTCCGCTTCTTCCCAGGTCTCCCATTTTACTCCAAAACACTCTGCATAGTCTTTCATATCATGGTAAATGCCAATCCACTCTTCCTCCTTGAAATTCGCAGCACAATTCGGAAATAAAATATTTTCTTCTTTATAAATCATATCATCTGCTCTTCCAATGACATCCTCAAGTGCAGAATTCCAGTCTTCATCCCTGCAGTCCATTTTAAACAGTCTCGAAATCTCGTCGCGTATCTCATCATCCACTGTCCACATCACATCCGATGGTCCGGAAATTCCATGATGTACCTTTAAAACTGGATACAGTAAATCTCCTTTTTTTGCATAATGTCCTGCAATATCCCTTATCGACAATATTGTCTGCCGGTCTGCTTTTCCTGCCCTGACCACCTCTTTTGCGGTTTCCAGACGTTTCGCAAGTGCCTCATTTTCTTTGGTAAAAAGATGCAATGGATGTCCCTTTTTACCAACCAGTTTCTTTGTTTTCTCTGCTTTTTCCGCCCGGATGGCAGCCGCATTTGACGTATGTCTTACCGGCATTCCGTGAAATAATGCCGCATGCACATCACATAATCTCTGTACCTCACTTAATGGTGTGCTCTCTGCAAGAATTTCCTGTTCCGCTTTCAGAATTTCAGCAGATTCAACATCCTTGAAAGTTGCCACAAAATCCGCCTTGACGCTTTCCAGAGACTCACCATCTCCCAATCTTTTCAGATATCCTTTTATTAACTCTACTCTTGTTTTACCCATTGCCGTTCACCTCTTTTATTTTTTCTTAGTATGTTCCGAAACTGTCAGATTTATGCCAGATACTATACAATAAAATAAGGCTTCCGAAGAAACCTCATCTTAAAATCTTAATATGTATATAGAAATTTATCATGCCAACTGCTTCTATCAATCTTTTTTTCACAAAAGTACTCTTTCAAATATTTTTATTCTCCAAAGTAATGATATATCCCATCTAAAATTAACTCTTTTATCTTTCTTACTTCTTTTGCTGATAAGACTGTCTCAATATTTCCAGTAAATTGTTTTGCAATATCAACTGGATATTCTGACTCAATATTAATTACAATTTTCAAAGCTTGATGAAACTGATTCAATTGATTCAGTTTCCGCATAACCGATTCCCAATTATCAGTTGGTTTGCCACAAGCAATATTCAATATAATCCAATAGGCATTATCATTTTTATACCTTTCTAACTCAGCTCCCAACAAATTTAATGCTGCTCCATATTCACAGTCTCCTGAAGCTTGAATATCATTAAAAATCAAATCATCGCTTGATTGCCATTCGGAATTCACCCAAGAAGCCCATGTACTATATTTCATTACCCTAAAATAACATGTGACACCTGTTTCTTTTTCAATTTCCTTATACATTGGTGTACATTCTTCTACGGAACTATTTACAGTACCAATTCTACTTCCAATCATTACATCCGATGCATCCACCATATAACAAATATTAACACGCTCCAAATCAACTCTCCTATATATCTCCTGCGGAATTAATCCCATCGCCTTCATAATCTGACAACTCACCTTGTGCACCACACCAACCACAAGTAAAAATCTTTTCGTTAGTATTATTGCAATTCAATTTTCCGCATGTACCACAAACTATAAAACTCTTTGCTTTACAGTATGGACAACCTGGATATTCTTCATCGGGATATATATTTCCAACAATCTTTGTGCTTCCATAACCTTCTGTCTTTGCTCTACTATCGGTTAATTTAAATGCCCAATTATATTTCCACCCTAAAGATGTTTTTTCCATTCTGACTCCATATATCTTTTTCCCCTCTCGGCAATGTGAAAGTGCCACCCTTGCCTCTATATTTGAATACATAATACATAAACCTCCGTTTCATCGAGAATATTACATCATTACCATTGTCCCCAATCTCCACTATCAGCAATTGTTTCATCTGATTCGTTTTTCATTTCATCTACTACATTTTTTACTATGTCTGCTGAATCTTCCTCAGCTGTAGATATCGTGTCTGTAGACTGTTTACTATGACTTTGAAATTCTGATGCTCTCACGCTAACTTTATGTATCATTTTCTTTAAAGTTTGTTGATCCTTTGCATCCAAAATTGCTTCAACATGTCCAGTAAACGCCTCTAGTACATCTTTATCTGAACTTTCCTCGATATCTAACGCAATTTTAATAGCATGTTTGAACCAATTATTTTGTTTAAGCTGATTTAAACCTTTTTCCCAATTATCTGTTGGTCCACCATCACTAAAAAGCAATATTACAGGAGCATAAGCTCCAGTCTGGGATTTTAAAAATTCTTTTCTTGAAAGCTTTTTATCCAATTCCAGCAAAGCTGCACCAAAATCTGTAATTCCCCCTGCTTTTAAGTCACTCCACACCCAATTATCTAACTCAACTGGTCCAGATGCAGGAGTAATCCAGGTACATCCACTGGAAAACTGCATTACCGCCACTCTAATCTCAGCATCATCATTTGCCTTTGCAATTTCCTTTAGCAGTTCTTGACACTCTTCCATTGCACTATTAACAGTTCCTATTCTTGTACCATTCATACTCTCTGATGTATCAATAATATAAAATAATGTCATTACTCGTCTTGGTGATGGCGTTATTTCTTCCAATAGAGACATATACTTCACATTCCTTTCCGATTCAATCTTAAGACAGTATTTTATATAAACAAACCAACTATACCTATAAGTATACTAACAGCAGAAATAACCATCAAAATTGTGGTCTTCTTTCTGAGTTCTTCTTTTAACTGAATATTTTGCTCATAAATATTTGATATATTCATTTTCTCAAGCACTGACAGAAAGTCTTTGTATTTGCCATCCAATGCCTCCTCGCACTTTTTCATTGAGACATTTACACTATCAATTTCCTTTATGTACTTCTCCTGTGCGACTATAACCTCTTTATTTCTTTCCAAAACACTTACATCAATATCTTGTTTTAATAAATTCGTAGTATTTTGTATTTTTCCATTCAAATCTGACAAAGCCGATTTTATATTTTCATTCATTAGATTTGTCTGTTCTCTAAATGATTCTCCCTGCTCTCTTGCCACTTCTGAATACTCTTTTACTGCATTATGTATTATATTTTCCAACAATGCATTAGTATTTGATATTTCTTCCGATAATTGTTTCACCACTGAATTTATTTTATCTATCATTACAGCAGTTTTCTCATCAAATGAATTTCCCTGTTCTTTTGCTAAAACAGAGTATTCTTGAATTGTCTTCTGAACATTCTGCAATGATACAATATACTTTTCCTGCTCATCTGAAAATGCCTGCAATGACTTATTTAATTCACTTGCAACATCACTTCTTATTCTTTCGTTATTAGCAATTATTGTATTTTCAATGTTCGAAGGCAAAATATCCAGTCTTGATAATAATGACTTTGACTGCATGTCAAATTCTGAGTTTTGCTGTTTTATCTGTTCTATCATCTGTTTAAGTGCTAATACCATTTCACCAGATGCCGCAATATTATTTTGAAATTCATCAATTTCTTTTTCGAGTTCTTCAATCGTTTCCAGCATGTCTATCCGCTCCTTTATCTATAACTTAATTTCGCATTCGCACACTTTGCCAAAATTCCGTAATATAATTTGTCCTTATTCTTCCCTTTGTAAACTTCATCTACAAATTTTGATAGTGTTATATCTGTCACATTATTTCTTCCATCAAGATATTTTAAGCAATTCCACTTTGCGTCTTCTTTACACTCTGAATAAACCAAAGCTAACGTGTTAAATAAAACAGCCTTTTCTCCATCGTTTAATCTACTCCAAAGACGCTCAATTCGTGTAGCCTCAAATCTTCCCAAGCGATTCCAGTTTCCAACGAAGAGTAAAAAATCAAGTCTATACGAATATGAATTGCTGTTGATTCTTTCTATGTTGGATAATGTATTCCTACCGATTCCAGATATCAATTGCTTTGACACTTCATCGAATGTCATATTGCTATAAAAAT
>OGOW01000442.1_pt1 | contig 47933 bp, 39 predicted proteins | sample 1552781 | NCBI WGS metagenome assembly OGOW01 (sample SAMEA2580145, study PRJEB22360) | human gut metagenome | biome: human gut; feature: human-associated habitat; material: faeces | place: Denmark | collected 2008/2010
TAATATAGTATATTTTATTTTCTTGTCATCATCATTGATATTAAATAAATCATAAAATCCTTCATAATATGTTATATCAGGTGACATTCTTCCAAATGTATTTCTCCTAACCAACATTCTCCACTCTCTTATATCCGCAGGATTTTGAAAGCTTTGAATAACTTCTAATATACTGGTTTTTCCGCTGTTATTATCACCTGTAAGAATATTAATCTGATTAAGATTTTGTAACTCCAGATTCTCAATACCCCTAAATGACTGAATATTAACATCTAAAATATGATTCTCCATCTTTATCTCCCCTACTAAATCAGTAATTTAGAAGCAATGCTTCAAACATATACCCTTTTTAAATAATCCCCTTACTCTGCAATCAGCTTTATCTAATATAGTATATCATAAAACATAATTTATCAATAAAATATTAAATTATTTCCAAACCTCTCCTGCAATCTCCTTCACAAGTGCCAGCTTCGCCCACTGCTGCTCTTTCGTGAGCTTATTTCCAATCTCGCAGGATGCAAAGCCGCACTGAGGGCTTAAGCACAGCCTGTCAAGAGGTATATATTTTGCAGCCTCATGTATTCTTGCTGTCACCGCCTGCTTATCCTCAAGCTCCGGCTTCTTGGTTGTGATAAGCCCTAACACAACCTTCTTGTCGCCGTTTACATGAGAAAGCGGCTCAAATCCACCGCTTCTCTCATCATCAAACTCAAGATAATAAGCGTCTACATTCTCCTGCTCGAAAAGCACCTTCGCTACATCATTATAAGCTCCGCTGCTCGCATATGTAGAGTGGAAATTGCCACGGCATACATGTGTGGCAACAGTCATGTCACAAGGAACACCCTCTATTGCGAGATTGTTTATTCTTACAAAGAGCTCCTGAACCTTCAAAAGTCCTTCGTCATCCGTGTCAAAGAACAGCTTCGCCATCGGGTCAACCAACATTCCCCATGAGCAGTCATCAAGCTGAAGATTTCTGCAGCCTGCCTCATATAAATCTGCAATTACCTTTCTGTAGCCTGCCGCGATATCATTAACAAGCTCCTCATTGTCGGAATAATACTTAGCCGTATTCCCAGCCGCAAAAGGCAGAATCATCTGTTCAAGGAACTGTGCCGGAGCCGGTATCGTCTGCTTTGCGACAGTATTCTCATCCTCGAACTGCTTCACGAATTTAAAATGCTCGACAAATGGGTGGACACCGCTCACACTGACCTTTCCTGTCAGATAAGTATCATCAATCATTGCCTGCTCACCGTGAAAAGGAAGTCCTGTCTGCGTCTTAGAATGTCCTACTCCGTCAAATGCCCACATAAAATCGAGATGCCATGTAGCACGTCTGAACTCTCCATCAGTTATCACATGATACCCTGCTTCCTTCTGCTTTTCAATCAGCTGCGTGATGCACTCATCCTCAACGCGTGTAAGCTGCGCCTTATCAATCTCTCCTCTTCCAAATGCGGCTCTTGCCTCCTTTAATTTCTCCGGACGCAAAAAGCTCCCCACAAAATCGTATCTGAATGGTATATTTCTGCTCATAGTGTTTTCCTCCTGATATATTTATATGTGGAATCCATACCAAATCCCACCATCTTTCAAGCTTTTTAAGTGAATCTGTAACACTTGCCTGCTATGAAATCAATATATCAGCCACACAACCAATAGTAAAATATATTGTGATATCATTTCTCCATAGTTTAAAACTATTGTATCCCATGTCAATGATATACGAAATCCGCTTTCGCTTCCTGTTCATATAAATCAATGCATCATATATGCCTCTTAAGTGCCTCCATATATGACAATCCATATCTGCTTGGAGATGCATCCTTCCTTGTAACAACTCCAATTCTCATCGTGCAGTCTGAATCTAACGGCTTTGCAATGATATTTTCGCCATTTAACTCGGCATCAAGCACGCCTGAGCACACAGTAAAGCCGTTAAGACCGATAAGAAGATTAAAAAGCGTAGCCCTGTCGCGGACCATTATATTCTTCGGAAGTTCAAGCATATTCAAAAATTCCTCCGAAAAATAGAATGAATTATGTTGTCCCTGCTCAAACACAAGATAAGGATACGGAAGCAGATCCTGAACCGTCAGCATTTTTTTGCCGGCAAGCGGATGCCTGTTCGATATAAATACATGCGGTTTCGCCTCAAAAAGCTCCTGAAATTTCAAATCACTCTTTGCTATGAGCTTGCTTAGCACTGCCTCGTTCTGCTCACTAAGATATAGTATTCCAAGCTCACTTCTTCCGACAGACACATCATCTATAATCTCGTAGGTCTGCGTCTCCCGCAGCGTGAAGCTGTATGTGTCCGCATCATACTCCCTTATCACGTCAACAAAGGCATTCACCGCAAACGAATAATGCTGGCATGATACCGAAAAATGCGGCTTTAAGTGTCTCTCGCCCTTAAAATGCTCTGTCATCACATCCATCTGCTCCAATATCTGTCTCGCATATGATAACAATGCTTCGCCGTCTCTTGTGAGCTCAACACCCTTGTTCGTCCTTACAAACGCCGTTATGCCCATTTCCTTTTCAACGCTCTGAATCGCCGCCGTAAGGCTCGGCTGTGCTATAAAAAGCCTGTCCGCCGCTTCCGTTATGTTCCTGCATTCCGCAACCATAACTACGTACTTTAACTGCTGTAGTGTCATTTTCACCTCCGTAGAACCGGATAAAGCACATTGCTTATTACATACTGCCCATCATTTACAAAAATCTCTATGAGATTTTTATCAACATATATCTCAAGACGGCATTTTTCTCCGACATAAGGAGTTGTACATTCCGCATGCAGTGAAACCTTCTCCGGCACACGCTTTGTCCTGTCAGTACATACGCATCCATCTCTTAGCTTAATTTTTACACCTGCTATCTCTATATGCTGACCCTCTGCCAGCTCCGCCTCGATTCGGCATCTTCCATCTTTTCGCCACTCAGTATATCCATCCTTCAAATCACACGCACATTCAGAGAAATATTCCCTGACATTTGGATGAACCGATGTAAAAATCCTTCCGTTTCGCAGCGTCACTATGCGCGGAAGACACATCATCCCGCTCCAGGAACGTCCATCCGCTGCCTCGTTGTCTTCTGCCGCCTGCGGTATCGGCATGCGCACCCATGCAATGACACATCTGCGTCCATTCTCATCTATACAGCTCTGAGGCGCATACAAATCCATTCCATAGTCCAAAAAGCATGGTCCGCTCTCAAGCGCCATGCTTCCATCATGCGCATCAAACGCAAGCTTCTGCATCGTGCTCTGATTTTCAGGGTACTGCGTTCCTTTCAGAATGCCTATCGGAGAAGCGATAAGAATATGCTGTCCATCTATCTCAAATACGTCCGGGCACTCCAGAATTGTTCCGAACTGCTCATCCTCAAGCCTGTTAAGATAAGTCCAGTTCTCTCCGTCAGCACTTGTATATATTAAGAGTGCACCCTTCTCCTTATTTCTCGTACTCGCAAGGCACATAAAATAGCGTTCATCCTCCTTCCAGACCTTAGGGTCACGACATTCATACGGATGACCGATTTTTAAATCTGTCACAGGCGGAATAATCTGTCTCTTTCCATTAAAATTATCAAAAGTAAAACCATCCTCAGAGCTTATCAATGCCTGACTCTGCTGACAAAGACCGTCAACAATATTATGTATATTCTCCTTATTTTCCTCTAAGTATCTGACAGCCGTATAATACAGCATCATCCTTCCGTCAATCTCAAGTGCACTACCTGAAAAAACTCCGTTACGGTCATAGCTCTTCGTAGGAAAAAGTGCAATTCCAAGATGTCTCCAGTGAACCAAATCATCACTCACTGCATGTCCCCAATGCATCGTTCCCCACACAGGAGCACACGGAAAGTACTGATAAAATAAGTGGTATTTTCCCTTATAATAAATAAATCCGTTCGGATCATTAATCCAATCTCCCGGTGCCTTTAGATGTAAAATATTTTCCATATAATCATGACCTCCCATATATTTTTTTTAATTAATCCAGCCACATTCTAAATCATGAAAGCTTATATAAATGCACATATTGATTTGCTTTCTGTTCAGATAATTTTTTTGTCATTCTGCCTAAAATGTTGCTTACATTTGAATATTAACATATAATAATTTATATGTCACTCATCCATGAATAATTTTATATATGATTTCTTTTACTCTTATATCATCAAATGAAGGGCAAAAGGCATTTTGCCCCTGATACCATATAATCATATAATTAAAGCCTGCATTAAGCAAGCGGCAAAACATTTTATTATACATGCCTGAGTGCATAGGTCTACAAATTACAACAATATATACGGAGAGGTAATAGTGTGAATAATAATGCTGATGCGATTATTTTTCACACGGCTATTTGTGCCGCAGGCGCCACAAAGTAGTCTTTATCGCAGAGCAGAATCCGGTATTTTGCCTGCGATTTCTCCCGCATCAGAAAAGTGCCTGCGGAATGGAGAATATTATGGAGGAAAGCAAGAAGGTTAATATCGTAAACGCACCGCTTTTTCGCGACCCGATTTACGATGCACCTACAGACCCGGTAGTTATCTGGAATAACAAAGAAAAAAAATGGTGGATGTTATATACACAGAGAAGAAGCAGCATTAACGCTATAGGTGTCTCACATATCCACGGAACCGCTATAGGTGTCGCATCATCCGATGATGGCAGCAGATGGCTGTACCGCGGAACACTTCCGGGACTTGATTTTGAACCCGGACATAACACGTTCTGGGCACCTGAAATCATATTCGCTGAGGGCGAATATCACATGTATGTCTCATATATTACAGGCGTTCCGACCGACTGGAACTGGTCAAGACATATCATACATTATACTGCTGACGATTTGTGGAACTGGCATTTTGAAAGTGTACTAAGTCTGTCCTCTGACCGCGTCATAGATGCATGCGTTCATCCTATAGGAAACGGACAGTACAAGCTGTGGTACAAGGATGAGTGCCACGACTCTCATACCTACAGTGCAATAAGCGACGATTTATATAACTGGGAGGTTGTCGGAGAAGAGATTAGCCTTAACAGTCATGAAGGTCCTAATGTGTTTGAATTTGGCGGAAAAAAATGGATGATTACCGATGAATGGCATGGTCTTGGAGTGTACGATACAGATGACTTTTCCCACTGGAACAGACAAGGTGTCATTCTCTTTGACGGTGGAAAGCGTACAGGCGATGGTGTCATGGCAAATCATGCTGATGTCGTGGTATCAGGCGATAATGCATACATTTTTTACTTCACTCACCCATATTTTCTCAATGAAAACAGATTAAACAAAGCTTACATACCTACCGCCGATGACGGAAGAGCATGTATTCAGGCGGCACAGCTTGAAATAAAGGACGGCATGCTCATCTGTGACAGAGACAAAGCTTTTGAGCTTAAGCTTTAAAATTCAGTTCATATATGTCACTACAGATATTTTTAATTCGTATTGCCAATCAGGAAAACCGCTATTTACATGCAGGCATGATATATCAGTTTTCCCGATTGGTATACTCTATCTTGATGCTTTCTTTTTATAACCGCAGTCACAGTAAGGTCCGCCTGATGCTAACGTGTACTCCCTGACAAAATCCGTCACGCCTCCTGCCTCGCTCATTGTATAATCTAGACGACACATTGCCGGTATAAGCTTTTTAAGCCCAACCTCCGTCATAAGTCTGCATATTCCACAGGTTGTAAATCTAGCTTCATAGCCGCTTCCGTCTTCATACTCATGAAAATCCATGTTCCATGAATATGGATTCCTGTCGCCGGCTTTCAGCTTCGCTGTAGCCTTCATGGATTGTATGTCCGCCTCAGAATATTTCTTTTTTCCGCTCATCCTGCAAAACCACATCATCATGCCTGTCATCATAGACTTTTTATAATACTCTGTCGCATCATCTACGCTCGGAAGCTTAGGCATATTTAAGAAAAAAGCCGACAACATGGCACAGTTGACAATGTTCATCTTAAATCTGTCAGCCTTCTCAAACTCCGGCAGTTTTTCTATAAGCTCCCTATACTTTTTCTTCGCTGCCGCAGTAATCCTTTTGCTCTCCTGCTCATCGAATTTCAAAACCTCTGTAAGATTTCTTCTAAAAGACTTGTGAAAAATAATCCACATTGCCATAGGCATACCTGCATATTTCATGTTAAACAGACCTCCTTTTCTTTGTAATATATGTTAGGTAATTGCGAAACTCTGTATATTAGTATCAGACGTTGTGCACTTTTGCTATATTACCGCCAGACACGCTCTCGCTTCATTGCAAACACAGCGGTGCGTAAGCGGCTAAAACACAGCCGCTAAACACATTAGTTCAGCAAGCTGAACTATTAGTGTTTGCAAATAGTCTGGCTTGCAATATAGTAAAATTGCACAACTGTTTATTAATAAATTTGAGTTTCGCAATTACCTAGTAATATATGTGTAATTGCAAAACTATATATTAAAAGCCGTTAGTTGTTAGTCGCATACAACCTTTATAAGTATAATCTTACTCCATATTTTATAAAAAATAAAGCCTGTAACATGAAAAACCGTTGATTATTTAAAAGCCTGACAAAAGCATAAAAGCTGTACATCACGCCTCATTCATCCCTTCCACAAATCCGATAAATTCCTTCGCGGCATGTGAGAGTGTATGCTTTTTATTCCATATAAGAGCATAGGATGCATATGCATCCGGGTGGTCTATCTGTCTTACACACACATCATTCCCATGCACAAGCGAGGATATAGACTCAGGATAAATTGCTATGCCTACACCGTAAAGACTTAGTTCATAAGCATTCATCATATGCGCAATCCGCCCGCGTATTGTCGGCGTGTGTCCTGTCCTTGAAAACCACTTATCTATCTCACTCTTTCTCGACTCTCTCGATGGAATAAGCAGATCATATGGCAAAAGTTCATCAGGGCTCACCGGGAGATTATCCGCCGAATAAAGAGGATGCCCTTTAGGAATTACTGCAACCCATGGCTCATCATAGACAGGAAGGACATGAAACTCTTCTGTATTGTACGGTGCAGTAATCATGGCGACTTCGCAAAGTCCCTTTGTGACACGGCTGTTCACATCATCCGTATTGCCATTCCACAGATTATACTGCACATTCGGATGCTTCTTTCTGAATGCCGATATCCACTCCGCAAAAAGCCTCGGCGCACAGCCTTCAACAGACGCAATATATAGTGTTCCCGTAAGACCCTCTCGCATCTCGCGCACTTCCTCCTCCGACTTGTTAACTAAATCAAGTATCTGTGAAGCATACTGCAAAAAAAGCTCGCCCTCCTCCGTCAGAGTGACCTTGTGCGGCGAACGGACAAAAAGCTGTGTTCCAAGCTCGTCCTCTAAATCCTGTATCTGACGGCTTAGCGGCGGCTGTGCTATTGCAAGCTTCTCCGCCGCCTTTGTAAAATTCTTCTCCTCGGCAACAGCCTTAAAATATCTTATATGTCTAAGTTCCATATAACGCTCCTTCCAAATCTTTCTGCCATCCTTGCCCTAACTGACATTCTTCTTCTGACATCTCTACCATGATATCTCTTCTCTGACATCTCTTCTCGACATCTTTTCTCTGACATCATGTCTATTCAAGTCCGGGCATTAAACAGCCGGCATTAACTCCGCCCTTTATGATACCTTATAGGTATTATAATACTTTTATTATATGTATTTCACATTATAAAGACAATATGCTATATTAAAACCATCAAAGGAGAGCATAAAGATTTCGAAATCGCTTTTTAAACTGATACATACCATAGATACAAAACGAATTTTAATTAACTGTTATTGGTGGGTTTTATTGAAAGGATTGGTGATTATTATGAAGAAAATTATCGAAAGAATCAGCGAGTTTTTTAAAGAGTATTACATGAGCTTTTCAGCTATTGTATAGCACATTGACTGCAACGAAATGAAGCAATAAAGGAAATGGCTTATCATACTTGATACTACTCCTATTTAGGAGTGAATATCAAATGATATAGCCATTTCTTTTTTGAAATGTCGAAATATTCTTCCTGCGTCTAACTGTGTATAACGTGCTGTATTCATGCATATCATGTTATACACTCATAAATTAACTTATTCCGAAACACTAATCAGCTTCAAAATAAATCCAGCATACTGTCAAGATATATCTCTTCCCTTACCTTAAGCTGGTATTCCGGCTTAGTCATATAGTAGAGCAGAAATTCCAGAATCAGCGCACTTCCAAGCCCCCGCCCTTCTATTTTAAAATTAGAAAAACTCATCGGAAGATAAGTATTTTTGATATCATAAGTGCCAATAAAACCGGGATTTTCCATAGCCTTAGAAAAGCGATACCCCTCACCGGCATCAGGTGCCTTGCAGATATGGTCAGGACAATTCTCTCCGAGATTTTTCCGACTGACATTCTCATAGCATTTTTTTCTGTCATTGCAGCCAAAATAGCAGCATTCGTTACACAAAAATTCCACCTTATCCTTCAGCTCATCAGGCAATGTATTTAATTTGTCAAAAGCTTTGTTAAGGCGAAAATCCGGCACAACATAGCTAAAATCATCTCTTTTTACTTCATTTCTAAACTCTTCAAAATCCGTCTGCACCTTCGTGGTTGACGATACAAAATAAAGTCCCGGATAATTCTTCTTTAAATATTCAAGCAGCAAATCCGAATGGACAATAATGCCATTTTCTGCTTTGTCACTCTTTTCAAGCATTGCGCACAGCTCATTGCACTTCATATCTGCAAGATGCTCCGGCATAAGAAGTGAATTGCTGAAAGTAAGCCGCGCCGATATGCCATATTCACGCATCAACGCCAGTACATCATCCGGCTCGCAGTCTCCGAAGCCTACCCTTCCGCCGCCCCAGATACAGTCCGCCGGAGCTCCATATATAGAACCAATATCGCACCAATCGTAAAAATATTCCCTGTGCCCGAAAAATAATGGCAGAAACATTCTGTACAGCTCATAGAATTCGAACAGTCCCGGAAGATGATAATGTGCCACTCGTATATCTGATTTTTTCATTCCTTACACCTTTTTCAATTAGATTTTTGTTCTCTTTTTTAACACGATAAGCATATATTATTAAATGTACCTATTCAGGACTTCACCTGTAAACGGCTACGATATGTAATTGCAAAACACATAGTATAACATCCATGCATTGTGCAATCTGCATTTCGCCATCACTTAAATAATTACAATTAAATAATAACATAAAATCTTTAATAGTGTATATGAATTTCCTCATATAAAAGATATCCACAATCCTCTTTCGCATCTGCCAACATTAAATCGATGCTTCACAGCTTTATCCGGTACTCGGCTTGTATCAGAGCTTGTACCAAACACCTTTGCAGCTCTTTCCATATTTTTTCACATTTAGGTTCAATAACTTTAATAACAACGCATGTATCCCATTGATTTCACACTTGATTCGTGTTACAATCCAAAAAAATGAACGTGACTTATTTACTATTATAATGTTACGATAGCATTACATAATGATAATCTTGGACGATATCCGGCGAATGCTTTTTTATAGCATCCGGCTTCAGCTCCAATGTCATAGCTTGAAAGGACTTGAAATATATGCAGGACTTGATGAGAAAACAATTCTATAAACAGCGTTCCGACTTTGAAAAATCTGCAATAGAACGTGACAAGACACAGATTATGCCTAAAGGTGTACAAGTGCAGACCGACATTCCTTACATCGATGACGGTGACAAGGCTCACCTTATGGACATCTACCGCCCGGAAGGAAGCGAAGATAAGCTCCTACCTGTTATAGTCAACATTCATGGAGGGGGACTTTTAATCGGCAATAAGGAATTTAACCGTTTCTTCTGTGCCAAGCTTGCCAAGCTCGGATATCTTGTATTCAGCATAGAATACCGCCTTGTACCTGACTGCATGGTGTACGACCAGTTTTATGATGTTTGCAGCGCTTTCAGATATATTCAGGCACATCTAGCCGACTACAAAGGCGATACAGAGCATATATACGGTGTAGCCGACAGCGGAGGGGCATATCTTCTTACTTATACCACTGCCATGGAAAAACAACGCGCTCTTGCAAAAGCAGCACATGTCAAGCCGCACAAGCTGCATTTTCGTGCCATCGGACTTATAAGCGGAATGTTCTACACTAACCGCTTTGACAAGATAGGACTGTTTCTTCCCGCATATCTTTATGGAAAGAACTACAAAAAAGGGCATTTTGCACCTTATGTAAACCCTGAAAATCCTGATATTATTACAGCACTTCCACCGTGTTTTCTTGTCACCAGCCAAAGGGATCATCTTAAAAAATATACTTTTGACTTTGAGCACGCACTCATGCGAAATGACATGCCTCACGAAATATTATGTTTTCCATCAGACAAACGCCTGACTCATGCTTTTTGCGTATTCAGACCTGACTTAAATGAAAGCGATGAAACGATTTTGAAAATGCATGAATATTTTGAAAAATATAAATAAATTTAAATTTTAGAGTTTTTTGAAAAATATGAATAAATTTGGTTTTTAAAATTTTTCGAAGAATATGAATAAAATTAAATTTTTTCGAAAAATATAACGCTTTAGTAAAATTATATCAACTTACCCAAATTATAGCACCTAATCATTTATATAGTTTTATCAATTTATTAAGCCTAATATCAATCTATAAAGCTTAATGCATATCCATAAGCTTAATGAAAAATTATAAAACCTAATCAAATTGTTAATATTAATGGCAAAAGTGGCTGTACCTGCCCGAACAATGCTTAGCAGGTACAGCCACTTTAATTTGAATAGCTATTGCTTATATTTTATTTCTATATGATTTTTAATAATTAATCTTATTAAAAACACCCTTGTATCACAATAAATCCATTCTATTTTTTATCACAACTACTCTCCCCAGCCTTATATTTCTCAAAATCCTGCATCAGTATATGCTTTTTATATGTAGTACAGCTAAATTTGCTCATTTATGCGGCAGTATCCCTGTTTACGCCACCTGACAAATCGCAAAAAATGCTGCCTGTATACAAGCATAGCACATCAGCTTTGCTAATTTTAATGTGTTCTCAATAGCTAATATTTGTCAATATTTTAATGTGTCAAGAAACTCTTTAAAAGTATCAAGCTTATTTATGGTTCCAAGATTCTCCGCCCGAAATGAATACATTATATTACGATCAAAAATCACTGCATTATATTCATTTCCTGCCACAAATATATCTGCCCTGTAACCTCCTGCCGTCTCATATTCCTCCATGTACACGCCATGCTCATAGTTATAATTGATATCAGCCTCATTTTCTCCCTGCGTGCCATAATTACTGTAGATAGTGGCTTCATAGCTTATTGTATATGCATCCTCCCCAATAGAATGCCACAGACTCCCACTCTCCCAAACATCTTCAAGCTCCCTGTTATTCGCATAATATCCTCCATCAAATATATGATATATCACTGAATTGCAATAATCATCGTATTGTTCATTTCTGTGCAGACTAATATTGGGAAATGGTGCTATATAAGCATAATCGCTCTTAAGAAGTGTCACTCCCATCAGCTCTTCAAGCTCCTCCATAGTGCTGTACATGTGTTCTAAAGCTTCCGCTTTAAGCGTATTCACCTGTACATATCCCATCTCCCCGGAAAACTCTTTTTTATTATATTTTCCGATTACATATGTACTTTTATATGCAACAAAATCCGCAAAAGCCATAATCTGTCTGTGAAAGCACAGACTGAATAAAATCACTGTAGCCGCTGCGACTGCCAGCCTCATTTTTTTGCCGGCAGCTGCCTTTTTCTTTGTTGATGCCATGTTTATGACATCCCTTTTAAGCTTGTCAGGAGCATGTATACTTCCTACAGCGCTCATATATCCGTCTAACATTTCGAACTCATCTGTTTTATTATCACGCAGCTTATCACTCATTTTTTTGTCCTCCCATTTTTTCTCTTATTTTCTGACGTCCTCTTTGAAGCCTTGTCGTAACAGAAGTCTCCGATATCCTTAATACTTTTGCAATCTCCTTGATCGATAATTCTTCGTAGTAGTAAAGATACAATGGCTGCCTGTACTTTTGATTAAGCTCCATCAGGCTCTCATACATTCTGCTTTGTCCTGTATCTGTAAAAACAGGCTCATTGTATATTCCATCAAACTCTTCACTCAATGCAATATTTCTTTTTCGCCAGCTCGATGACCATATACTGTTACACTCATTCACAGCCACTTTTATAAGCCAGTTTTTAATGTGCACATCACTCTCAAAGCTCTTTTTATACTTCAACAGCTTCATAAATGTATTCTGTACAACATCATCCGCATCGAAAGTATTTTTACAGCCGCTCAGAGCAATTCTGTACACCATATCTATATAGCGGTCCACTATTTTTATGTATTCTTCCTTGTCCACGATTATCTCCTTTTTGAAAGCTCTCACCTATAATACTTTTCATGGGGTAAAAATGTCACAAAATTTTATAATTTTTATAACTGGGAATTTCAAAGAATTTTCTGTTATGATGATGGTGTCAAAACATGTTGATTCAGTCTATGAGTGATAACAAGTTATACACAATTAAGTTCACAAGGCATGTTTTGACACTACCCCATATTATATAAAAAATTACAGCCTTATAATATGAATTAAAAATATCATACTATAAGGCTGTCAACTTGATATATCTGATTTTAAATACTATCTGAACGCAGTCCATTCAATAATTTCATCAAAAGCTATTCATCCAAAAGTGTCAACTCATCTGTATTTATTACACAATAAACACAGCTCAAGCAATAATTCTGCCGTCTGTCAATCACTCACATATTGAGCTGCTTGAACTCATTACATCTCAAGCTTAAATTCCGCCGCTTCGCCGGTTGTCATGCTGCTGTCTGCAATCCATATCCTGAATTTCCCCGGCTCGCTTCCAAAGCTTCCGTCAGCCCGCACAAACCGCAGCATCTCTTCATTTATTTCAAATGTAATCTCCCTCTCCTCTCCCGGAGTAAGATATACTCTCTTAAAGCCTTTCAGCTCCTTTACAGGACGCACTCTGCTCGCTGCGACATCCCTTATGTACAACTGAATAAGCTGCGCTCCTTCTGCATTGCCGGTGTTCTTTATCCTTACCGATGCTTCTAACCTGCCGGAGAAACTCATCCTGTCTGCACTTAAGCTTACAGGACTTATATCAAATGAAGTGTAGCTAAGTCCATATCCAAACGGATAGAGCGGTTCGCTCGGCGCATCAAGGTATCTGCAATTATAATCCCCTCTGCTGCCTTCCGGCTTCGGACGGCCTGAGCTGTAATGGTTGTAGCTCATAGGAAGCTGTCCGGCATTGTACGGGAAGCTCATAGGAAGCCTGCCGGAGGGATTATATGCTCCTGTAAGCACATCCATAATTCCATGTCCGCCTTCCGTTCCCGGCATCCATGCCTCCACAACAGCTTTTGAATACTCACTAACCTCCCGCAAATCAAGCGGTCTGCCATTAAAAAGCACAGTAATTACATTTTTATTGACCGCTGCAACACGTCTTAGAAGCTCAAGCTGGATGTGCGGCAGCGTAATCCGGGTTCTGCTTGTCGCTTCACCTGTCTGAAAACGGTGTTCACCGAGTGCAAGCACAACCTTGTCAGCCCACCTTGCACACTCTACTGCTTCAAAAATCAGTCTTTCGTTCTCAGCCTTCCATTCATCATCAGATACATCATACTGGCCGAGATTTACTATCGTATGATTGTCAAGCAGTGTACAGCCCTTTGAAAACTTAAGTTCAACAGTTGAACTTTCCCCGGAATTTTTCTCACATCCATTTGTGCTTTCCTTATCAGCTGCCTTGCAAAATGCCTCCTTTGCAGCCTGCTTTAATGTCACATTGTCATTCTCGTCCCCCGACACCGACCATGAACTTCTCATATCCTGCCCTTCAATATAAGGACCGATAAATGCGAGCTTTTTATCTTTTGACGTGTTAAGAGGCAGTATCGCTTCAAAGCATCTACTACTTTTATCGTCTTTTTCATCTATGTTGTCATTCTTTAAAAGAACAAGCGATTCTCTTACAGCCTGTCTCGCAAGCTTCCTATACTCATCACACAGCTGTATTTTGCACTCTATCTGCTCATCGGCATCCTTGTATGGATTTTCGAATAAACCAAGCTTATTCTTAAGCTGCAAAACTCTCATCGCAGCTTCATCAACAAGCTTTTCCTCCACCCTTCCTTCCTCTATGAGCTCTGCAAGATGGTCGGCATAAGCAGGTGTACACATCTCGATATCCACTCCTGTTTCAATGGCTGCCTTGGCTGCCTCCCTATTGTCCTCACAATATCCATGAGCCACCATCTCCTGTACAGCGGCCCAGTCTGAAATGAGCACACCATTAAAACCCCATTCACCGCGCAGAATATCTCTCATAAGCCATTTATTTCCAGACGAAGGAACACCATTTAGCAGATTGAACGATGTCATCGCCATCTCACAGCCGGCATCAACCGCTGCCTTGTAAGCCGGAAGATAGAACTCTTTTAGTGTATGCTCCGAAAGCTCGACATTCTGGTAATCAAGACCCGCAACTGCGCCTCCATACGCTGCCACATGCTTGATACAGGATGCAATTCTTCCTTTTTCTCCTACATCGCCACCCTGAAAGCCCTTGACCATTGCAGCCGCCATCAGGCTGTTAAGATACGGATCCTCGCCTGTCGATTCCATAACTCTTCCCCATCTTGAGTCTCTTACAAGGTCAGCCATCGGTGCAAATGTCACCTGAACACCGCTAGCTCCGGCTTCCTTTGCCGCTGCCGCGGCACACTTTTGTGATGTCTCAGGTGAAAATGCTGCACCCTGTCCGAGAGGACAAGGAAAAACCGTCTTATGCCCATGGATTACATCAAGCATGAACATGAGCGGTATCTTATGCGGATGTTTTTTCATATACTCATCCTGAATTTTCTTAAGCTTTTGTGCGCCCCACACTCCAAGAGTACTTCCTGCAAGCCTGCATGTCTCCTCACGCCAGCCATTATTCATTCCTCCTGTAATTACAGCGCCTTCCTCATAACAGCTTCCCGGAACCTGAACAAGCTGTCCTATCTTTTCATCAAGCGACATGTCATTAAGCAATTCTTTAAGCTCTTCCTGTTTCATGTATTGTCCTCCCATTAATTTAATTTTGTATTTAAATTTGCTTCCTGTTCATATAAAATCAATGCTTATGGTATCATATATTGATATGAGGGTCAAAAGCCTAATCGTGCAAGCACGAATGGCTTTTTGACCTTTTGATCCTGATATCATATATTAACTATATATCAAAATCCAAAAAAACTCAACCGGGTGATTCCTGCTATATATGCCGATTGACATACCTCTCTTGTAGTGGCAGAATATAATACGTTAAAAGGCAATTAAGAAATATAATCTAGGTAATTTTAATACATCCTTTTTCCTTACACTTAATTTTGCAATTACCAAAAATATAATTATATATCAGAGGTTTACAATGAACAATTACAGACGAGGCTTGAAAGCCGGAATTCCTATTGCGCTTGGCTACTTTTCTGTCTCCTTTACATTTGGAATCATCGCAGTTTCATATGGTCTTTCATGGTGGCAGGCACTTATTATCTCCATGACTACCGTGACATCGGCGGGGCAGTTCGCCGGAATCGGAATAATGCTGCATCCGGGACAGTATTTTCAGATGCTCATATCGCAGCTTACAATAAATATACGCTATTCATTCATGGCTATCTCAGTAGGGCAGAAAGCTGACGAGAGGTTTAAAGGCTTGTCGAGATGGCTTCTGGGCTTTATGATGACTGATGAGATTTTTGCTGTTGCAGCACAGGAAGATAGAGTAAGCCGCAGCTTTTTTGCCGGACTTGCAACACTTCCATACCTTGGATGGTCAGCCGGAACACTTTTAGGCGCAATATTAGGGAGTATCCTTCCGGACCGCCTTATGAGTGCGTTAAGCCTTGCAATATACGGCATGTTCGTGGCTATCGTGGTTCCGGAAATGAAAAAATCACGACCGGTAACAATAGTCGTGATTCTTGCAATAATTCTTAGCTGTGCTTTTTATTATATTCCATTTCTTTCATCCATCTCAAGCGGAATAACCATCACAGTAGCTGCAATCGCTTCAGCTATTGCCGGCGCAGTTCTTTTTCCTATTGATGAAGAAAAATAACCATACGGAGTGTCACATATTATGAATAACAAAATCTTCTTTATATACCTAATTATCCTTGCAGGCTCAACTTACCTGATCCGTGTTATACCATTTGTTGCCATAAAGAAAAAGATTAACAATCGTTTTATACGTTCTTTTCTATATTACATACCATATGCAGTGCTGACAGCCATGACCATTCCTGCCATCTTCTACTCAACCAACTGGTGGCTCGGTGCAGCAGCCGGACTTGCAACAGCAATCCTTCTTGCACTTAAAGGCAAAGGACTGACCACTGTCGCTGTAGCTGCCTGCATGGCTGTCTTCATGACAGAACTCCTACAGGGTATTATTTGAAAGCATATTCTGATTTTTTATACATTTTTATAAATGTAACTCTGTACTTATGAACGGTAGCAAATATTGTAAACTTCCAATATAAAAATAATGCTGCTTAATAAACGCATCCCGGATACAATGTCGAGCGGAACAGCTTCTGCGTCTGCTCAAGCTGTCTGCCGGACGGAGCCTGCGTCAAATCATATGCCGTACCTGAATATATCCATGCTTTTCCATCCGCATATATAACCGTGTCTTCAATGCTTCTTCCGAACAAATCCGCACTCACTACATATCCATCCGTTGGAAACGAGACAACCACATTCATATCTCCATCATAAAGTGCAGGCATAACATTGCCGCCTCTTCTATATGCGAGAATATAATCCCTGCCTTCACCATTCCAGTTGCGGTAAGTATTCACAATCGTGAGCCACCCATCCGTCTTTCTGTCTTCCTTCCAGAGCTCTTTTCCGTTGCAGTCAAGTAAAAACATTCCATCCTTGCCATGCCACATTCCTTTATATCCGTCACCTCTGCTTATTCTGTCAAGTCCTGCCACCTGAAGTCCCGGTGCTCCCAAAATATATTTCCCAAGTGCAATGTGCTGCGATTCTATTGAACCATCATATCTCCAAAGCTCATTTCCATCCATGTCATAGAGGCATGTCACACTTCCTCCGACGCACATCTCCGGCTTGCCGTCACCGTTGACGTCACCTACCCAAAGACAATCTGCATGGTCATCCAAATCTTTGCATGACCACATAAGCCTTCCATCAGCGGAGAGCATGTCATATCCTGCCATAACTTCATCCCTGCCATCGCCATTGATGTCATATACAAGCGGAAAATGACCGAGATTTCCTGAATGTGTCCACATGACATCAAAGTTCTCATCAAGCGCCCACATATTCTCATAGCGGTCTTTAACTATAATCTCTCTCGCTGTAGGATTTCCCGATAAATTCGCAATGAGAATACAATCGTGCGCTTCCGGTGCGGGAATAGGCTTCTTTCTCTTAAGCTCCCCTGTAGCGCCATCCACAACTATGATATTCTTATTTACTGCTTCTTTATCATTATCCGCTGCACCCTTTTTCTTGCCAAACACAACACGATTAGCATCCATAACCGCAATAACTTCAAGTCTGCCATCACCGTCTATGTCATATATCTGTGCAGGAAAATCGGCTCCGAAGCCTCCCGGCTCTTCCCACGGTGTTCCAACCTGCCACAAAAGCTCTCCTGTAAGTGCAAATGCTGTCAGACATGTGACATAAAAAGGAACATATCTTGAATCCGTTCCGCCGTTTGCCTGCACACACACAAGCTCCATGCGTCCGTCACCATTTATATCTCCAAGCAATACCTTACAATTCTTTCCTGCTGCGGAAATGTCCACTGAATTAATTAAAATCGGCTCCATAGTAACCTCCATTATATTTGTCCAAAATACTGTAATATTTTAGTTTACATACATTATGACACAAATTCCGACTTTTGCAAGCCCCATTAACATAATTCTAAGCAGCATCTTATAAATCATTCTGAGCTGTCAAATCAATTATTCTGTCCGCAATCCTTTCAGCCAGATACCTGTTGTGTGTCACTGCAATAAGCCCCATATTCCTTTTTTTTGCTTCCTCTAAAACAACATTCCATATCTGTGCCTGAGTGATGACATCTAGCATCGTGCTTATCTCATCACATATAAGATAATCGGCTCCGCTCATAAGTGCTCTGGCGACGCAGAATCTTTGAAGCTCACCACCGGACAGTTCTCTCGGAAATCTGTCAAGCCACTCCGGCTCAATTCCAAAAGCATGAAGAACACTCTCAGCTATTTTGCCGCTCTCGTTAAGAACGCTTCTAAGTCTCCACCTTGGGTTTATCGCTTTTTCCGGGTGCTGGCAGATAAGCTGAACAGGACATATTCCTTTTTTCGGAAGTGGTTTGCCGTCTAGTAAAATCTCACCCTTATTTGGCTTAATATATCCTGCTAACAGCATTGCAAGAGTCGTTTTTCCATAACCGCTGGGCGCAAAGACCGCAAGCCTTTCCCCTTTGTCCACTTTTATATTACAGTCTGCAAGAATCCAAGGCTGTTTTCTATCATAATGGAAATAGATATTTTTCGCCTCAAGTGCCATGATAACACCTCACTTCACCGCCTCTTATTTCACGAATAGGCGGAACCTGTACACTGCACTCTGGTGTCCTATATGGACAGCGCAGCGCAAAAAGACAGCCATCCGGCAGACTTCCTGCGTATGGCTGAAAACCCTGAATCGGCTCAAAGCCATTCTGCGGCAGTGCCTTCCACAATGCTTTAGAATACGGATGCCGGAGTGCGTCCGGTCCGGCTTTAAAATCCGAAGCAGGTGCAGTCTCAACAGTAGTTCCCGCATAAAATACCGCAACACGGTCTGCAAATTCAAAAGCTAAATCAATATCATGTGTGATAAGTATAATCGACTTACCTTCATCTGCCAGCTCACGAAACATTTTCAATGCTTCAAGAGCCTGTGAAAGCTCCATTCCGGGTGTCGGCTCATCCGCAATGATAAGCTGTGCATCCGTAATCAAAGCGGTGGATACCAACACACGTCTTGCCATGCCGCCCGAAAGCTGAAATGGATAAAGCCTCCCTGTATTCTCAGGAAGCTGAAACCGCTCAAACAGTTTTTTCCTTCTCTGCGTCAGATTCACACTGTGATGCCCATCCACCTGCCTCCCGACCTTCATTAAAGGGTCAAGATACGCTATCGACTGCGGCACGAAAGCAAGCTCACTTCCTCTAAGCTCTCTCTGTCTTTTTGCTGTAAGCTCCTCGCCTTTATAGTGTATATGCCCATTTACAGTTGCATTATCGGGCAGAATACCAAGAATTGCTGATGCCAAAAGGCTCTTTCCCGACCCTGACGAGCCTGCAATCGCAACTATCTCGCCCGGATGTACTGTCAAATGTAAGTCAGAAATTACCTTTAAGTCTCTCTGTTCCAATCCATGAGCGTACATCCTGAATGTTACCGAGAGATTATGTATTTCCAATAATGTGTCCTTTTTCTGTTCCATCGTATCCTCTTCTAACTAATGCAAAAGCAGCACATGATTAACATTCGCCGCTCGCCAAGAGTGAGCAAGCTCACTCCGGCTCTCTTTCGCTCATTATCTCGCGAGCATAGCTCTCTCGATAATTTCATCGCTCGTTAATCATGCGAGCATGTTAACTCGCTTGCATTCATTATTTCATAAATAATCATTATTGATTAATTTTGTGCGCTGTATGGGTCAAGTATCATCCGAAGATTATCTCCTAACTTATCCACAAGCAGTACAATGAGCACAAGTGTTATCCCCGGCATAACTGCTGTCCACCACATTCCTGTTGATAAGCCGCGCATACTCTCCGCAAGAATAATTCCTATCGCTGACTGCTCAGGCGGCAGTCCGAATCCAAGAAATGAAATGGAAGCCTCATGCAGAATTGCATGTGGGAACATAAGAACCAACCCTACAAAGAACTGTGGGACAAGATGCGGCAGAATGTGATTTATTAAAATCCATCCGCTTGACTTTCCTAATCTTCTGGATACTTCAATATATTGCTGTGAGCGAAGCTGTAAAACCTCTGCGCGGATAAGGCGCGCCAGACTGCACCAATGTGTTGCCGCAATTCCGACAAGCAAGCCCTTAATCCCACGTCCTAAAACAAACGATATCAGGATAATTAAAATCGTATGCGGCACACTCATCACCAAGTCAATAATCCAGTTAACTATCGAATCTACATACCTGTTTCCCGCCGATGCCGCAATCCCGACAAGAACAGCTATAACGGCACTTATCAAGGATGCTGCTATACCTATTGTTATGCTTACGGACAACCCCTTCAATGTACGAAGAAACACTTCACGCCCAAGCGCATCCGTTCCGAACGGGTGCTTTAACCCCGGTGGGCATTTTGCGTTTAGAAAGCTTCCCTTTACTGCCTCCTCAGAGATTAATAAGCCGGACACGTATATAGCCACAAAGAGGACTGCGAAAATTATGGTCAAAATAACCATATGCTCTCTGTTATTCAATCGTTTACGGCTATTTAACTGCTTCACATCACCGGACTGCTTTATATTGTTTAATTCTTTAGTGTTGTCCGGCTTCTTCATTGTCCACCTCCAAAGTCCGTGGGTCAATTACACCATACAGCAAATCTGCAATCATATTCCCCACACATACAAATAATGCCGAAAACAATGTTATTCCAAGAAGCAGCGGAACATCCCCCTGTAATCCCGCTGCCGATACAGCACTTCCTAGCCCCGGATAGCTGAATACATTCTCAGCCATCACAGAGCCGCCGAACAGTTCCGCAAAGGATGCAAACTGTAAAGTCAGTGCCGGAAAAAGTATATTTCTTAAACCGTGGTTACGCAGTATGCTCCATTTTCCTTCCCCTCTGGCTTTTGCAAATAACACATACTCACTGTTCAGAACATCAATCAGCTTCTGTCTGGTATGCAGTGCTATATTGGAAAAAGACATAATGCTGAGAGTAATCGCAGGAAGAATCAAATGATGTATCTTTTGTGATATAGTAACATTGTCACTTGTCACACCAATCGGCGATGAGAAGCCAATAGGAAACCATCCCAGCCATACCGAAAATACAAGCAACAAAAGCAGTCCCAGCCAGAAAGCAGGAAGTGAGCTTAACACATAACATATCTTCTTTAAAATTTTATCCGGCAGCCGGTCATGATACATCCCCATCAGACAGCCAAGTACAAATCCCATAAGTCCGGCTAACACCCATGCACTTAACATCAATGCCAGAGAATTGACAAAGCGTTCACCTATAATATCCGCAACAGGTCTTCGATAAATTGACGACTCTCCCATATTTCCATGCATAAGCTCATTAAGCCACGTCAGATACCGCTCCACAGGCGGTCTGTCAACACCCCAATATGCCTCAATTTCTGCTCGTTTTTCCTGTGAAACTGCCGTTCCAAGTCCTAAAAGGTACTGCTGTACAGGGTCAATAGGTGATATGCTTACAAGTGTAAAAGAAATAATACTCACTGCAAACAAAAGTGTTACTATTTTTACAATATTCTTAATAAAAATATGAGCGAGTCTTACGATTATTTCCCACATTCTTAATACCTCATAAAAGCTTTATTTTGTCCACGACCATTCATTCAGATTCTGAATCAGCGGCAGACCATGCCCATGTCCATGAATCGGCTGGCTTCCGATTGACAGTCCGTCCCTGACATATGTCACATGGTCAAGATTTACAATCCATACCCAAGGACACTCGCCCTGCATCGCTGTACCTGTCACGCCGTCCCACTGAACCTTCTTCCAATTCTCGTTAGCTTCCTCGACAGTAAGTGCTGACATGGCAGCATCAAGATAAGCATCTGTTATATCATTCTGATAGCCTTCAGGGTTATAAAAATCATCCAGCAATGCTCCCTCTGAGCGGTACAGATAGTAAGTTTCATTAGGACTTGAAGAGCCCCAGCCCATTAAGACCGCCTCTGAGAACATTACTTTCATAATCTCATCCCAGCTCATACCCTCTATATCAACCTTTATTCCAATATCCAATAACTGCTCTGCTGCCGCCATGCCTACAGCCTGGCGCACCGAATCACCCGACGGATATACGCACTTAAATTCTGCCTTAAGACCATCCTTTTCTACAATGCCGTCCCCATCCGTATCTGTCCAGCCATTGTCTAAAAGGAGCTTTTTGGCATATTCCACATCCGTCTCAATCTTTACATCCGGATTATTCCATGGCATTCCATCATTTTCCGAATAAGCAGGCCTTCCAAAACCGTTTAATACTGTATCAGCAATCTGCTCACGGTCTATCGCGTATGCGATTGCCTGACGAATCTCAAGATTACACGTCACGTTATTGCCTATTGGAACCCCACTCTGCGTTGTTCTGCCTTCATCCGGAAGAACCGGAAGTGTAAAGCCTCGATTGTCCGCCGATTGAATCGCCTCGACATGATATCCGTTAACCTGCGTAGTGGCAAGCGTTGCAACAGAATATGCAACATCCACCTGTCCTGCCTTGACAGCCGCAAGTGCGGCATCCTCCGACATAAATACTACTGTTACATTCTTTATATCAGGAGCTTCTCCATAATAATTCTCATTAGCAGTGAACATTATCTGCTCCTGAGGTCTCCACTCCACGAACTTATACGGTCCTGAACCAATAGGATTCATTCCATAATCATCGTTATATGCATGTTCAGGCACTATACCGACAGATGCAAGCGTATTAAGAAATATAGATGTTGGTCTTGAAAGTGTGATTACCACTGTGGTCTCATCCTGTGCAACGGCACTCTCCATATATGTAAGGTCAAAGGAGCCATTGGAAGCCTTGGCTGTCTCAAGTGTAAATGCTACATCATCGGCTGTTACTTTTTCTCCGTCTGTAAAATATGCATCATCGCGAATTGTGAAAGTCCATGTAAGCCCATCATCCGAAAGCTTATAATCAACCGCGAGGTCATTCTCAAAATTCAACTCCGAGGTATATTTTACCAAGGTGCTCTGAACAATCGGCGAATTGCCATGTCCCCAGCCCTTAGTCGGGTCAAGCGTTTCCGGCTCGGAACCTATAGCTATCACAACACTGTCTTTACCTGCATCTGCCAGCGCTTTGCCATTATCTGCAACGCTGCCCGCACCATTGTCTGTATTGTATGAATTATTTGCGCTATTAGCACTATTATTGCATGCCGTAATGCCAAATATCATAAGCACTGCCATAAGCATCGCTAATATTCTCTTGTTTTTTTTCATAAAACCTCTTTTCCTTTTTGTTGATATGGCGATTCATATATCAAAAATACTCATTCAATTTGCTAGTGTATAACGTGTTATGTTCTGCATTTGAACCTTTATTAGCCTTTTAAATTGTTAATTATTAAGCTTTGACATAACATCCTCAATAGAAATATTATTCTCGACTGCAATGCGTGAAATATCATCATACTCATATTTCCTGCGCTCTACGCCATATCCTTGAGATACTTTGCATCTTACAGAGCCAAAATTTGTCTGCACTGTCTCAATATGCCTGTCAAGCACGTATCTGTTGAGTACATTTTCTCGTATGCCAATCGTTGTTGTATGTTTAAAAACAGCCTGAATAACAGACTCCTTGTCTTTTTCGCGGCACATCACTTTGATGAGTGTTCCGGGACGGGACTTTTTCATGCCGATTGGCATAGTATATACATCGAGAGCACCTGCGTCAAACAGCCTGTCCATTGCAAATCCGACAGCTTCACCGGTCATATCATCGACATTACAGCTAAGCTCACATATCTTATCTGCTTGCTCCATCGTCTCTCCAAGCATAACACGCACACAGTTAGCCACGTCAAAATCCTTATTCCCCATTCCATATCCGATATTTTTGACCTTCATGACAGGCATGCTGCCAAAATCAGCCGCAAAATATTTAAGCAATGCGGCTCCTGTAGGAGTACATAGCTCGCCGCGGATACTGCCGCCATAAATCGGGACATCCCTTAAAATATATGCTGTTGCAGGAGCCGGAACAGGAAGTATTCCATGCGCACACCTGACTTGTCCGCTTCCGACATGTATAGGTGACACAACAACCTTATCAACAGCAAGTCTGTTCATAAGCAGACATACCGCTGTGATATCCGCAATGGCATCCATTGTTCCGACTTCGTGAAAATGAATATCCGTCACCGGAACACCGTGTACATTGCTCTCCGCCTGCGCAATCAATCCATATACAGCCATAATATCATCCTGTACTTTCTGCGGCAGTACAAGATGCTCACTTACAATATGTTCAATGTCATGCAGGCTGCTATGATGATGCGTATGACTATGTGCATCATGTTCATGCTGATGCACCTGATTGTCTTCACAGACATGTTCCTGCTGATGCTCTGAATCATCTACTAAACCACACTCATGGCTATGCTCATAATGGTGGCTATGCTGCTCACAGGCTTCGCTGTGATTATGGTCATGGCTTTCTTCCTCGTCTCCATTCACGCTGACAGTCATATGCGTTCCTGTTATACCGCATTTTACAGATGGCTCATTTTTAAAAGTAACTCCCGGAATACCAAGCGCATTAAGTTCTTTCACAAACTCATCCCTGTCGGGAAGTAATTCAAGAAGTGCTGCCGCAAGCATGTCTCCCGCCGCGCCCATATTGCAATCAATATATAATGTTTTCATAATTTTTCTCCTAACCCAGATTAATTATTTAGCTGCAAAACACACATTACTCATATATTCTTTTTCACAAGCTCCAAGCATTTGGGTAAATACTTTTTTATCTATCAGGGAATTTCAACGAATTTTCCTAGTAGATAAAAAAGCGCACAAATTCTCTTCTGAGAACATGTGTGCTTTCATAGCTTATATCCTTTAAATTATCTTTATGAATTATATTATCGAAGCCAAAAGCCTATTGTATCCTGCTCCTGCTTACAAAATCATATTCTGTAACGGTGCTTCTGCACCGATGGCCGGCTTCATGCCGCCTGATTAACTTAGATATTATACTGCAAAAATATAGTAAATGCAATACTGCAAAAAGTCCATACGCTGTCTAATATTTTTCAAGCTCGATGATAACAGCCTGTATCAGCTTTGTGATATTAAGGTCTGCCACTCCCACTACAATATTATCGCAATGATTTACAGGAATAAGTATTCTTTTGGCACTGCTCTGTGCAACCGCATTAGCCATTTTAGCTGTTATCTCTCCAAGCATCGCATCCGCAATAACAATACCGATAGGTCCGATAATCACATCTGCCACTCTGCTGTTTACTACAACAGCATTTTCCCCTGTAGCTGCCTTGTCCGCACCTGCCTTAAGCATTGCACTTGTAGCTACCGTGTTGGTTCCGACTGCTGTTATGCAGGAATCAGAAATATTTTTTTTAATCGCAGTGATGAGCTGCTTTCCTATTCCGCCACCCTGGGCATCAATTACAAGTATATTCATGATATTAATCTCCATCATCGTATAAGTACTGCGGTCTACTCAAGTATCTTAATTTTATACGGCATCCGGACATCCGTCTTTTCCATATTGTCCCATACATGAGTTACATACTCATCAGGTGTACCGAGATTTTCAAAATTCTCCACCTGTAAACGATATTCTCAATCTGCTTTATTTTCACTCTTATATCCAATATGAGCATGACTCAATCTCCTAAAGCCTGCTTCTCATTTTCAATAACCTCACCAAGCGTAATTCCCTCCTGCGTTTTCCACATTCTATTACCGCTTGTACTATTCCCTGTTATCAAATCAGAAGCCCCGGAAGGTGATGAAAACAGCTCATCCCTGACAAAAATGCCATCCTTAATAGTTCCATCAGCAATTAACTGTTCACGCCTTTTCTTAGCCCATGTTGGTGTTGACTTGGTGTTAGTTTCCCTTATTTTACTGCCTTTTAGGACAACATACCCTTCAAGTGTCCTTACCATTCTTGCATCAACTGTATTGGCTTTATTTTTTATGTAAAATATCTTCTTTCCCGACAAGTCATCCGAAGCACTATCTTTTTTCACCAGTGGTTCAAAAACCTTATGCCCCATTCCAAATGTGAGAACGGTTACATTGTCAATAAAATCCTCCATTTCAGCCTGCTCATCAATAGCTATTGCCGCTGATGTCGGCTTTTGAGTGTTCATCACATCATATCTGTCCACCTGTATTGCAATATCATACAGACAACCCTCAAGATATTTCACATGTGCCTTGTTAAAATGCTCGTCCTGACTCACAAAAACCACCGCTTCATTCCAATAATCTTTCTTGTCCTCATGCTCCTTCAGGCGTGTATAAGCATTCTCTGTTTCTCCGACATATACAACCGGTCTTCCACTGCCATCTCCGTCCCCGAACAACAAATAGACTGCCGGTCTTTTCAACTCTTCAATATCCGCACATTCTTTATATAATTTTCGCGGAATCCGATATGCCTTCGTGGTTCTCCCCGCCAAAGTGCAAATCCACCTTCCGGCAACATCTCCATCCATCATAAAAATTTTAAGACTTTTTCCTCTCGCCATATTTATTCTCCCACTAAGATATACCTTTTATCCCTATCATATTGTTCATATTAATAAGTAACTTTCAACTCAATTTCCCACAATACAAAAACAGACGGCATATCATATTTGATATGCGCCGTCCTTCTTCTAACACTATACTGACTATTTATCGTCTGTTTCTCTTTGCGGGTAAGTCAAACCCGAACTGATTTTCTCATCAATGCAGGCATTTATAAACTCTGTCAAAGTCTTATATCCATTACTTTTTGCAATCTGCGTCAGACGTTCCTTTTCCCCGGATTTTCTGAGTATAGTTATTCTGTCATAATTCTCTTTCTGATATCTGTTGATATAATCATACGCATCTTTTTTTGTATAAGCCATTCAAACTGACTCCTCTCGATATACGCATAGCATAGTTATAACTATAGATAATAAAAAAGAGCGCGAGACGGGAATCGAACCCGCGACCCCCTCCTTGGCAAGGAGGTGCTCCACCGCTGAGCCACTCGCGCATTGTACTTTGTAAGCTGTTGCACTCACAAGGACAAGTAGTATATTACTACATGTCCTTGAATATGTCAACACCTTTTTTAATTTTTCTGAAATTTTTTAATAAATTTTTTTAACATAACTTTTTAACTGTTTCTAATAGTATAATAAGCAGAGTCACACCTTGCATTTAGATAAAAGCCTGACACCTCTATTTAGATTATCAATTATACAATTCGCCAAGAGTTGTTTCTCCCCAGCTGTAGTTTGTCAGATAGTTCCCCTTAAATAACTGTGCATATTCCTTTCGCCCTGTCAGATAATCATAGAGGTCGCAGTTAACCTTGTCACATATAATACGCCTTTTCCCATCCACAGCCTCAACAATATCTGCAATTCCATATTCTTCAAGAAGATTTTTAAGGCGCAGGGCAACCTTGCGATATCTTGAAAATATGACAGGACTCACAGGTTCATCCTCCCACAGAAAGCTTATCGCCTCCTCCGATGTCACAAATCCGCCGCGTCTATCAACAAGTAATGCAAAAAGCTCCTTCGATTTCTTATTTCGAAACGCTATAGGTCTTCCATCCACAAACACATCAAAATATCCAAAGGTTCTTATCATGACCCTGTGACCGGCACATGACATTTTTTTCATATCTGCGTGCACACTATCCTCACATTCAGGCACCATATACAGCATAATATATCTTGATGACACATTGTCGGATGTTTTACGCGAACACACTGCTCTCACTCTTTTTACTGTGTTTGAGCCTATATCATCATAGGCAAATTCAGCTTCTCCATCTCTTAACAGATTCTCAAAAGCACTATATTTTGTCAAACTGCGCTCGACAAAGCTCTCAATAGGAGTTCCTTTTTTCATAAGCTCGTCCCACTCGTCAACTGAATATCCAAAAAAGACACATATATTCTCACTCGAATACAGCGGTATGACACAGCCATCCGCAGTAACCTTGAATGCCGCTACTCCGTCTGTGAACTGTCTCATAAGCTGAGTCATATTTTCCTTGAGGCTCTCGTTCTCACTGCGAAGCTTCTCTGTTTCTGCCACATCAACAAGCCTCCTGCAACAATAAAAGCTTATATTTTCATCTATTTTGAGAAAAATTCCGCTATAAGACCGTATATGTCCATCCGATGACTTTGCACGATAATTTATCACGGACGGATATTCTTCATACTGCACTGCGGTTTTGTTTTGTATAAAATTTTCAAAGAAGGCTTGAACCTTTTTCACATCCATAGCTTCCACTGTATCTGTTATCCACTTCTGTGTGGCCTCTTCAAGCTGCATTGGGATATTTTCAAGCCATGTGAACATCGGTGAGTTATTGCTATAAAGACATTTTACCATGTTAGACGAGAAATTATACTCAAATATCTTGTCATACACCTCTGACAATGCCTTTATGTACCTTCTTGTCTCTCTATCCTTCCTCGCAAGCTGTCTCTTAGTGACATCCATGCACACACTCTGGAATTCTTCAGTTCCGTCATCGTTCACTACTTTCGTAACCCATCCAAAAATATGAGCCCGCGTGCCATCAAACCTCAATACCGACATTTCACCAGCCACAGGTACTCCCGCCTTGTAAACCCTGTTAAGATATACTGAAAACCTCTGCCTTTCTTCAACCGGAATAAGAAGAAAAAGATTGTTGCGGTACATCTCAATATAGTCTGCTTCCCCATCCTTCTTTTCAGAATAATGCAAAAATTCCAACATTTTATTATTGATATATGTAATTTTCGGCTGCTTCTCACATGTATATTTTATAAATCCGCATGGGACAGTGTCATTCAGGAAATCTAAATTATGAAGTTTTTTTACAGCACCAGCTTCCTGTGCATTGGCTGAAAGCTCACATGCTATGGTATCAACCTCCATATCACTTATATCAACGAGTACCGCATATCCGATAAGACAGCCATCAGCATTGCGCTTGACTGTAACAGATTCTTTCACATAACTAATGCTTCCATCTTTGTTTACAATATGATACTCTGATGTGTTTTTGCCTTCCTCCTGTGCCATTCTATGCAAAAACAACTCATATGTCTCCCTGTCACATTTAACGACAAGCCATGCATATCCGCCTTCTTTATTGCACAATTCTTCCTTAGAATATCCTGTCATGCAGCACAGACTGTCACTCACAAAGCACATTTTTCCCATATCAGATAAATCATACTCATGATATCCGCTTATATTATCCAAAATGTCAAACATTCCCACACTAATACTCCAAAATACATTTTTAAATATTATATACTCCCTTTGTGCTTAACGCTACCCTTTTCTTAACTCAGCCTTTTTTATCTTTCCACTAATAGTCTTAGGCATCTCTGACACGAATTCGATAAGCCTGACCCACTTGTACTCAGCAAGCCGCCTGTTACAAAATTCTTTTATCTCCAGTTCCGTTTCTCTATTCGCTTCGCAGCCGTGCCCAAGCACTATCACAGCCTTTATTGCCTGACCACGCAGTTTATCCGGAACACCTATAACACTGCACTCAACAACATCCGGATGCTCCATAAGCACATTTTCAATCTCATAAGGACCTACTCTGAAGCCTCCTGTCTTTATGATATCATCAAATCTTCCATGGAACCAATATAGACCATCACTGTCCTTGTACGCAGCATCTCCTGTATGGTACACACCATCTCTCCATACATATTCAAATTGTTCGTCATTATCAAGATATCCGGTAAATACTCCAGGCTGCTTTCCGCTCTCAGGCGGTATAATGACAACCTCACCAATCTGTCCTTCCTGAACTTTCCTTCCCGCCCTGTCACGCAGTTCTATATTATAAAAAGGTGAAATTGTACCCATCGACCCCTCCTTTGGCTGTCTCCCCATAAAATTCGCCATAAGAAGTGTTGTCTCTGTCTGCCCATAACCTTCGCAAAGCGGTATTCCTGTCGCCTGCGTAAATTTTCTGAATATCTCCGGGGCAAGCATTTCTCCTGCAGTTGATGCATGCTTTAATGACGGCATCCTGTCAATTCCTTTGCGGACAAGATATCTGTACACTGTCGGCGGTGCACAAAATGAAGTTACGCCATAACGGTTAATCACTGCGACAAGCTGCTTTGGGTCAAAATTATCAAAGTCATATACCATCACAGCACTGCCAACAAGCCACTGCCCATATATTTTTCCCCATGAAGCTTTTGCCCAGCCTGTCTCTGCCACCGTAAAATGCAGACCATTATCCTGTGCCTGCTGCCAGTATTTTGCTGTCACAATATGCGCTAACGGATATGAGAAATCATGTATCACACCTTTGGGATATCCGGTTGTCCCGGATGTAAAATAGAGCATCATAGGGTCTGATACATTCGTATTAACTCTTTCAAACACATCAGACGCACTTTCCATTTCTGATGTAAGATTAACAAATCCATCAATATCCTTTTGCACACACCATAGCTTTGCGCTATGTCCTGCCTTCCTTAATGCTTCTTTTATATTACATGCAGCATCATCCTGTGCTGTACATACTACAGCCTTTATCTTGGAGGCTTTTATTCTATACACAAAATCATCAACCGTCAGCATATGTGTAGCAGGTATCATGACTGCACCTAATTTATGAAGTGCTACCGCTGCAAACCAATATTCATAATGGCGTTTCAGGACAAGCATAACCCTGTCCCCTCTTCCTATTCCTGATGCCCTAAATACATTAGCCATCTTATTGCTATACCTTTTTACATCGAGAAAACTGAATACATGCTCTTCATTTTCCACATTGCACCATACTATCGCTCTCTTATCAGGTGCAATTTCTGCATATTTATCAACCACATCATATCCAAAATTAAAATTCTCCGGATAGTTAAGTGTTATTTTTTTCAAATTTCCGTTTTCGTCCATAATCTCGGTACAAAAATTCTGATATATACTGCTCATATTTTTCCTCTCACTGCTGGCTGATTTTTTACAACATTCATGCCTATGCTGCGAAATCTGTCATAACGTCTGTTGACTAGCTCAAGGTCGTTTGAGAGCATATCAACCTCTTTTGAAATAAGCCTTTTTATACGCTCATAGAATTCCTTTTTCCCGATATCCTTCTCGGAAAGTATCCTCTCTATTACGCCGAGATTCTTCGCATCCTCCGCTGTAAGCTTAAGACTTGCCGCCGCTTCCCTGGCTTTCTTTGCATCCTTCCAGAGAATACTTGCACATCCCTCCGGTGATATAACAGAATATACTGCATTTTCAAGCATCCATACTCTGTCGGCGTAGGCAAGTGCAAGCGCACCTCCGCTTCCTCCTTCACCTATAAGAATAGAGATAATCGGCACACACAATGTAGACATTTCACAAAGATTTTCCGCTATTGCCTGTCCCTGCCCTCTCTCTTCCGCCTCAATGCCGCAATACGCTCCTGATGTATCTATAAAACATATGACAGGTCTTGCAAACTTCTCCGCCTGTTTCATAAGACGCAGTGCTTTTCTATACCCTTCCGGATGAGGTGCGCCAAAATTCCTATAGCTGCGCTCCTTTGCTGTGTGTCCTTTTTCAATGGCAATCACAGTCACAGGCTTACCCTCAAGTCTTGCAATCCCTCCGACCACTGCTTTATCATCTGCAAAACATCTGTCACCATGAAACTCTGTAAAATTTTTAAATATATTTTTTATGTAATCCGTTCCCGTCGGTCTTCCATTATCTCTCGCAGCTTTCACACGCTCATAAGGTATTTCATTCATAAAATTTACACTCCACCATGCATCAAAAGAAGCTCTCCAAGGAACTTTTTCTGATTATTTCTCTCAACTATTGTGTCAATAAATCCATGCTCTAAAACGAACTCTGCTTTCTGAAAGCCCTGGGGAAGAGTCTTTCTTGTTGTCTGTTCTATCACTCTTGAGCCTGCAAAACCAACCGTAGCTCCCGGCTCTGCAATGATTATGTCCCCTTCCATTGCAAAGCTTGCCGTGACTCCTCCCGTTGTCGGATCCGTAAGCACTGCAATATACAACAGTCCGGCATCACTATGGCGCTTAACTGCCGCACTTACTCTTGCCATCTGCATAAGGGAGAGAAGTCCCTCCTGCATTCTAGCTCCGCCGGAAACAGTAAAACCAACCACCGGAATATGCTTCCATACAGCATATTCGAATATTCTTGTAAGCTTCTCTCCAACAGCACTTCCCATGCTTCCCATCATAAAATATGCTTCCATCACAAAAATACAGCAATTTACACCGCCAATCTTTGCCTCTCCGCATATTACTGCCTCTGTCTCTAAGCTTGCTGTGCGCACTGCGTCAAGCTTCTCATCATAGCCCGGAAATTCAAGCGGATTTCCGGCATTTACATTCTGATACATCTCGACAAAGCTTCCTTCATCTGTTATAAGCCTTATCCTCTGTCTTGCTCTCATTCTAAAATGATATCCACAGCTGCATACCATATTCCGGGCATACAGGCTGCTCACAGGAACCTCCCTATGACAGTTAGGACATTTTTTCTCCGGCTCGCCTTCATCCTGCATAACAGGTGCACAGTTTCTTCCACCCTCCTCAAGCTTGTTCTTCGGCTTTAAAAAATTAATAAGTGCCATTCTGCCTCCCATTTTATATACTGCTTCATCTGTTTCCCATGAATGTCAGGTCATAATTTCCCGATGCAAATCTGTCATCCTCCACAATCCTAAGCTGCTCCTGTGTATTTGTCTTTATTCCTTCAATAACCAGTTCACAAAGAGAAGCTCTCATCTTTCGTATAGCTTCCTCTCTGGTCTTTGAATAAACTATAAGCTTTCCAAGAAGTGAATCGTAATATGGTGATACACTCATCCCATCTACAAGGCATGTATCAAAGCGTACTGAAGGTCCTCCCGGAACATGCAGCATTTCAAGCCTTCCGCAATTACCGGCATTTATACGGCATTCTATCGCCGAGCCGTCAAGCCTTATATCCCTCTGTGTAAAATTAAATTCAATTCCTGCCGCAATCCTTATCTGCCATTTTACTATATCAATTCCTGTTAAAATCTCAGTGACGCAATGTTCCACCTGAAGCCTTACATTCATCTCCATAAACCAAAAATTATTATCTTTGTCAAGCAGGAATTCAAGTGTTCCTGCACCAACATAACCAATCTTTTTGACTGCATCAGCTATAAGCTGTATCATATGCAGCCTGTCATTTCTGTCAACAGCAGGCGAAGGTGTCTCTTCAATGAGCTTTTGATTTCTTCTCTGGACAGAGCAGTCCCTCTCACCAAGACATACAACATTGTGAAATTCATCAGCTAACACCTGAAATTCGACATGCCTTGCCGGATATATGTATTTCTCAAGGTACATGCTTCCGTCACCAAATGCTCCTAATGCCTCACTCACGGCCTGCATATATGCCTCGTCAAGCTCATCCGCATTTCTTATAAGACGGATTCCTCTTCCACCGCCACCTGCACATGCTTTTAACATGACAGGATATCCGATTTTTTCTGCCTCCGTCTTCGCATCGCTTACAGATTCAACAGCCCTGCTGCCCGGAATAACTTTAAGCCCTGTGTCATTTATAAGTTCCTTAAGGACTGCTTTATCGCTAAGCCGCTCCATGCTGTCAGGGTCAGGACCTATAAATACAAGCCCATTTTTTCTGCACAGCCTTGCAAAATGTGCATTTTCAGAAAGAAAACCATATCCCGGATGTATTGCCTGCGCTCCTGTAAGAATCGCCGCACTGATTATCTGTTTTTCATTCAGATAGCTCTGTGATGCCTCAGCACCTCCTATGCATACGCTCTGGTCTGCAAGTGCAACATGAAGCGCATTTTTGTCTGCTTCTGAGTAGACGGAAACTGTGAGTACTCCCATCTCTCTGCATGCACGTATTATCCTGACAGCTATCTCGCCACGATTGGCAATTAGAATCTTTGAAAACATAATCTACTCCACTTCTGTTATAGCAAATGAAAAATCTGCCAATACGCACAGCCTTCCGTCAACCGTCACTGTGCCATGTGCAAAATAAAATGGGTGTTTCGCTCTTATTATGCTGCACTTTGTCTCTATCAAATCACCCGGACGCACAGGAGAGCGGAATTTTACATTATTGAGTCCTGTGTATACCGGAAGCTTTCCTTCCACAATGACATCCTTCATAAGCACGCATGCTGACTGTGCCAGTATTTCACACAAAATCACACCGGGTACAACAGGGTTTCCCGGAAAATGCCCATCAAGAAAGAACTCATCTCCTCTTACCCTGTAGTGTCCTGTCGCAGTTCCATCACAGGCATATGCATCATCTAACAGAAGCATGCTGTTCCTGTGTGGAAGAATATTCATAATCTCATCTTTATCCATATTTTCCCTCAAGCTTATACTTCCTGTAAATATATCAGAGCATCATAATTCACGGCTCTGTTTAACTTAAATTATTTTTGTATTTTGAACAGCTCCGTTCCATATTCAACCATCTGACCATCCGATACACATATCTGAGATATAATTCCATCTGTCTCGGCAGTAATTTCATTCATAAGCTTCATAGCCTCGACAATGCATAGTGTCTGACCTTTTTTTACACAATCACCGACAGCAGCATAAGGGCTGGCATTCTCTGCCGGTGCTGCATAGAACACACCCACCATAGGAGACCTGACACTTATGTATGGGGATTCCTCTTTCGTCTTTATGGATGCCCCTGCATTTTCTTCTGCCTTAACCTGCACATCTTCGCAGGCTGCATGCTGCATACCTGATACCGGAATATATGACACATTTTCACCCACATTCCGCTCTAAACGCAATGTCTTATCTCCATGAGTAAGCTCAAACCCTGTAAGCTCAAGCTCCTTCATAAGTGCAGCATATTTTCTAATCTCAGCTTCGTTCATATTCACACCTTTCTGAATGCAAGACATGCATTATGTCCTCCGAATCCAAGCGAATTAGAAAGTGCCAGCGTTATATCCGCTTTCACAGCCTTATTCGGAACATAATTCAAGTCACATTCATCATCCTGTTCAAGAAGATTTATCGTTGGAGGAATAATGCCCTCGTTAAGTGCCATAATACATGCAAGTGCTTCTACCGCACCGGCTGCACCTAGCAAATGACCTGTCATTGATTTTGTCGAGCTGATGTATGCTTCTGCTGCTGCCTCATCTCCTAGTGCATTTTTGACAGCCATAGTTTCCACAAGATCGTTCATATGAGTTCCTGTGCCATGTGCATTTATGTAGACTTTATCGCTATCCACATACCCTGCCTCCTTCATTGCCTCCTTCATTGCCTGCGTTCCGCCACGCGCCTGCGGGTGCGGTGCTGTAATGTGATATGCGTCACAGGTTGAACCATATCCGCACACCTCACCATATATCTTAGCGCCTCTGTTTATTGCATGTTCGTATTCCTCAAGCACAAGTGCTGCTGCGCCTTCCCCGATAACAAAGCCTCCTCTTCTCCTATCAAACGGCAGTGAAGCCTCGTCCGGATTATCAGATGTTGAAAGTGCCTGCATATTTATAAAGCCTGCCACAGCTGATTTGGTTATTGACGCTTCCGCACCGCCGGCTATAACAGCATCAGCATAACCGTGTCGTATCATTCTCATGGCTTCTCCTATTGCATTAGAACCTGAAGCACAAGCTGTCACCGCAGGCATGGCACTTCCTCTGCAATCATGCCTGATTGCAATCATTCCTGCTGCCATATTTCCTATCATCATCGGTATAAAAAGCGATGAAACTCTTCTTGGTCCTTTCTCAAGCAGCTTTGTATGTTCAGTCTCGAATGTTCCTATTCCTCCGATTCCTGTTCCGAACATAACCGCAAACCTTTCAGGCTCTACTTTTCCTTCTATTCCACTCTCTGCTACAGCCTGTGCTGCTGCTGCAACTGCAAGCTGGGCGTATCTGTCAGTTCTTAGTATCTCATTTACTTCAAGATAATCCTTTGCATCAAAATCCTTAACCTCAGCGGCAAGTTTTGCCTTAAAACCATCTGTATCGAATAAAGTGATTGGAGCTATTCCATTTTTTCCGTTTTTAAGGCTCTCCCATGTATTCCTTACATTGTTTCCTACCGGAGTTACTGCACCCATTCCTGTGACGACTACCCGTCTTAATCCACACATATCTTTTACCTTTCTCTTCATATCCTTGAAAATCACAAAACCCGGACATAGCATATTCACATAGCTATTCCGCCATCAACACGCAGCACCTCTCCGGTCACATAATCCGCATTAACAAGATATGCCACCGCTTCTGCCACATCCTGCGGGTTTCCCATTCTGCCAAGCGGAATCATTCCAAGCAGCGGATTTTCAATCTGATTTTCTGTCATATCAGTTTTAATAAAACCGGGAGCAACTGCATTGCAGCGTATTCCTCTTGGCGCTAATTCCTTTGCGACTGATTTAGTAAGGCCTATAAGTCCTGCCTTTGATGCTGCATAATTGCACTGTCCTGCATTGCCCATTATCCCTGAAACACTCGATATATTGACGATGCAGCCTTCCCTGTTCTTTATAAAAATACCCGAACAATGCTTTATCATATTGAATGCACCTTTAAGATTCGTATCTAAAACACGTTCAAAGTCGTCCTCCTTCATCATTGCCAAAAGTCCATCCCTTGTTATTCCTGCATTATTCACAAGGATATTCACTGTCCCAAATTCTTTTTTTATCTGTGCGACAATGTCTTTTACCTGTACATAATCAGAAACATCGCACCGATATGTCACTGCCTTCACGCCATAATCTGCCCTGCATTTGGCACATACCGCATCCGCTGCCGCCTCATTTCCTGCATATATCACGGCAATATCTGCGCCGCAGGATGCAAGTTTTCCTGCAATGGCAGCTCCAATCCCTCTTGATGCTCCAGTTATTACAGCAGTTTTACCTTTAAGCATTTTCAACCTCTCTTTGAAACATTCCTCAACTTCATAATTAATCTGATTTCCTTAAAATATACTCTTATAGCAGATATGTCTACTAATGTCGAACTATATAATGTACTTTGCAGCACTTCTTAAAATCTGCTCAGCTCCCTCAATTACTTCCTTTACAATCTGTGCCGCCGGCTGCTCTTTCTTTACAAGCGCTGCAATCTGTCCTGACAAAAAGCAGCCCTTCTTCTCATCGCCCTCCTTGACTGCAAGCCTTAATTTTCCAACCGCAAGAGCTTCAAGTTCATCATCAGGCATACCTGCATATTCTGCTTTTGAATAATCTCTTGCAAACTGAGTTCTAAGACTCCTCACCGGATGTCCAAGGCGCCTGCCTGTAACCATCGTGCACAGGTCTGTCGCCTTTAGGATTTTCTCCTTATACACCGGATGAATGTTACATTCAACTGCACTCAGAAACCGCGTTCCCATTTGGATTCCCTGCGCACCAAGCATAAATGCCGCGGCTGCTCCTCTTCCATCTGCTATTCCACCGGCTGCAATAACCGGAAGTGTTGTTGCATCACATATCTGCGGAACGAGCACCATTGTTGTAAGCTCTCCTACATGTCCGCCGCTCTCACCGCCCTCTGCAATAAGTGCCGAAGCTCCAAGTCTTGTCATAAGCTTCGCCATAGCTACTGATGCGACAACAGGTATTACTTTTATTCCGGCATCTAACCATTCCTTTATATATTTTGATGGGTTTCCGGCACCTGTCGTAACCACTTCAACTTTTTCATCTATGACAGCCTTTGCAACCTCATCTGCAAAAGGGCTGAGAAGCATAATATTCACTCCTATCGGCATATCTGTAAGCTTTCTTGCAATATGTATCTGTTCAACCACATAATCCGCCGGAGCATTTCCGGCAGCAATTATCCCAAGACCACCGCTCTTAGACACTGCCGCCGCAAGCTTTCCATCAGCTATCCAAGCCATTCCACCTTGAAATACCGGGTATTTAATACCCAGCATTTCATTAATCTGTGTTCTTATCATAGCTTAGCCCTGCTTGCTTTGGATAAATCTATCAAGCTCGTCAACTGTCTCAACCTTTTCATCCAGCTCTATCTCAATGCCAAGCTCATCCTCAAGACTCATTAATAACTCAACCGTATCAAGTGAGTCAATTCCAAGGTCAACAAATCTGCTCTCCGGCTTAACAGCAGAGACATCACATCCTGTACGTTCCGCAACAGTTCTTGCAATAGCATCAAAATACATTTTAAAATCCTCCTTAATATATGCCCTCATTCCGGAGCATCTATTCATGCATTATATATACAGTATGTTCCACTCTTAGGACACTGACGTTCCAAAAGCGTTCCTTAGTATTATTTTATTTACATGATATCAAGGGCAAAAGGTCAAAAAGCTCCCGCAGTCATTACAAGACTTACATCTTTGACATTTGAAGCCTTAACGCTCTCTTAGCATATTTGAAACACTGTTTTTAAAGCATAAAATAAGGTGCCAAAATGTTCTTACACATTTATATAAATACATTTTTATATGTACTTATACATAAATAAAATAGTGTAATACATTTTGACACCTTATTTTAATTAATTAACATCTTTTTAGAATGACTAACAGCTAAATCAAGTTTCATGCTGTCAGCTATTATGCATCTTTCTACGCCATTAAGCTAGCAACTCTTCCATCTCGTCAAGGAGTCCGGCAAATACATCAAGACCTGTCTTGATTGCATCAGGCTTAGACATATCAACGCCTGCAATCTTAAGAAGCTCGATTGGGTAGTCAGAACCGCCGCTTGATAGGAATTTCATGTAACGGTCAACAGCCGGCTGACCTTCCTTGCGTATCATAGATGCTATCGCAACTGCTGCTGAGAAACCTGTAGCATACTGATATACATAGAATGGTGTATAGAAATGAGGGATTCTTGCCCACTCAATCTCAATATCACGGTCAACAACCATATCAGGTCCGAAGTACTGCTTATTAAGGTCATAGTACATCTCATTGAGTGCCTTTGCTGTTAAGCTGTTTCCTGCCTCTGCCATCTCATGCGCCTTCTTCTCAAATTCGGCAAACATTGTCTGGCGGTATACTGTTCCCTTGAAGCTGTCAAGAAAATGATTTATAAGGTATGCCTTCTCTGTCTTGTCCTTTGCATTATCAATAAGATAGAAGTTAAGAAGTGCTTCGTTACATGTTGACGCAACTTCTGCGACAAAAATTCTGTATGCTGCATATACAAGCGGCTGTGTCGAATTAGACTTATAGCTGTGAAGAGCATGTCCCATCTCATGTGCAAGAGTGAACATAGAATCTAAGTTGTCCTGATGATTTAAAAGGACATAAGGATGAACACCGTTCGGGCCCCATGAATAAGCACCGCTTCTCTTTCCTTCATTCTCATACACATCAATCCAGCCGCCGTTAAAGCCTTTGTCAAGAAGTGCGATATAATCCTTTCCAAGAGGTGCGACACCCTTCTTTACTATTTCCTTTGCCTCCTCAAATGTGATGTGCATGTCAAAATCCTTAACCATAGGTGTATACACATCATACATATGAAGCTCGTCCATGCCGAGAGCCTTCTTGCGAAGCTTGACATAGCGGTGCATAAGAGGAAGTCCCTCATGTATTGTATCTATAAGATTGTCATAGACTGATAGCGGAATATTTCCGTCAAAAAGATATGATTCTATGCTTGAATTATATTTTCTTACCTTTGCTGAAAAAATGTCACCCTTTACAAGTGATTCATAGTTAGCGGCAATAGTATTCTCGAAATTCTTAAATGCACCATGCAGAGTCTTAAAAGCCTCCTTGCGCACTCCTTTGTCATTGCTTCTTATAAATATTCCGTAACGGCCATGTGTCAATGTGACATCCTCACCGTTCTCATCCTTTATTGTTCCAAACTTGACATCAGCATTATTGAACATTCCGAATACTTTTTTAGGTCCGCCAAGAACATCATCAGCCGAAGCTAAGACAGCTTCCATGTCAAGTGAAAGTACATGCGGTTTCTTTCTTGAAATATACTCCCACTTCTTAGCATAGAGCTTAAGCTCCTCACACTCAGACATATATTTCTCAACAACGGCATCATCTATCGTAAGCATCTCAGGATTTACAAATGATGTCATCTCTCCTGACTTAACCATGATATTCTCTGCTTCACCCGAAAGTGCCTGTGACTCGGCATTAGTTGTATCCTGGTCATATAACTGATGTGCATAGCAGTAGATGCGGTCAAGCAGATTATTAAGCTTATCTTCAAGCTTGAACACTGCAAGCATATCAGCACTGCTCTCTCCTATCTTTCCTTTATAGCTTTCAATCTCCTCTGCCACCTTCACCGCTTCGGCATATTCCGCTCTCCACGCATCAGTATCCGGATATATATCCTCTAATCTCCATGTATAGTTCTTATCTGTCTCACTTCTTTTTAAAACTTTATTTGCCATTGCATCCTCCCGGAATTTTAATTATAATGTGTAGTTGCTAAGTCATAATATATTTTGACCCAACAAATAATATACATTAATTTTACGATAAAAACAAGACAACCTTACGCTATAAGCCGGCTGATTGGAGGAATACATGCAAAATCCCGAAAAAATATCATTTACGACAATCGAATCCTTCTATAAAAAATGTTCTCACGAAGCAAATTATGACTACGAACCATATATAGATTATGATTCTGAACCGGATATTATAAAGTCCGACTATGAACCGCCGCTTCTTAACAATACCGGGCTTGAACTTTTCAAAGATAAAAATACATTAACCTTTTATATCTTCAATCAAACTCACGATATCATAGGCTATTGCAGTGCTTTCTCATATTCTATCATCATCAATAATACTTCCTGTCATGAATTGTCGGTGCTTATCGACCCGGCATACAGAAGGCATGGTCTTGGCAGCATGCTCGTAAAACAGATGCTTCTTACTATTGACAACAGCAAAACCTTTACCACATCTGTCACGCTTGTCGGAACTGATGAACATTTTGCAAACAACTGTGGCTTTGATTATTCTCACAGTGAACATTTTATGACAAGAAAGCCTTATAATGAGCTTGACGCACAGTACAAAGGCAATGAAAAAGAGTTTAGACGTGTCACTCCGAGTGAAAGATACTCCCCATCACAATATCCTATATCTGTCTTATGCCAGCCGGATTCTGCTCCACCGAGATACTTATACCGGCTTGATTACCGTTATACAAGAAAATGTCGTTGCTGCGTCCATGAATGCAGTGATTATGTCAACATTTCTGACGTATTTACAGTTCCGAAATACCGCGGTAAAGGATATGCCGGAATGCTAATCAACTATATTGCCTTGGATTTTCCGCAAAAAAAGCTTCTTTTACAGGTTGCCGGCAATAATACACCTGCAATTCATGCTTACATGAAAATCGGATTTACATTTTTAAGAACCTTCGACTACTATGATATGGTGCTAGAGTAATAATATCGAAGAATAATTAAAATTCAGTTTCAATTATTTACGAATATTTTGAGGACTTTGAGAGTGCAAATCACATAACTCTCCGGCTCTTGGTTGCCATGTGCTTTGCACCTTACCCTTCCTCACCAGCTGTATTATTGAAGGTTTGTATATCCCATAAGATATTCATCAACTTCCTTTGCCGCATCGCGTCCTTCACGGATAGCCCATACTACAAGTGACTGTCCTCTGTGCATATCTCCGGCGGTAAATACCTTATCAACATTTGTCGCATGTCTGCCCGGTGCAGTGTCAACATTGGTTCTTGCGTTGAGTGCAACTCCGAAAGCATCCGATACATACTTCTGCGAACCGAGGAAACCGGCTGCGATGAGTACGAGATCTGCTTCAAGCTCGAACTCACTTCCTGCAACCTCTGCCATCATCATGCGCCCTGTCTTTTCGTCCTTCTTTGACTCAAGCTTAACACATTTTACTTTACACAGCTTTCCATTCTTATCCTTTATAAACTCCTTAACTGTCGTCTGGTATAATCTTGGGTCTTTTCCGAACACTGCAATAGCCTCTTCCTGACCATAGTCTGTCTTGCAGACTCTCGGCCACTGTGGCCATGGATTATTCTCAGCTCTTGTGTCAGGCAGCTTTGGCATCATCTCAAGCTGTACGACCGATGCACATCCAAGACGTATTGAAGTTCCCACGCAGTCATTTCCCGTGTCACCGCCACCGATGACAACGACCCTCTTTCCTTTTGCGTCAATATACTTCCTGTCAGCAAAGTTAGAATCAAGCAGGCTCTTTGTCACTGATGTAAGATAATCCACTGCAAAGTATATTCCCTGTGCATCCCTTCCCGGAGCATTTATATCCCTTGGATTTGCCGCACCGCAGCAGAGCACAACCGCATCATAATCCTTAAGTATCTTAACTGCTTTTACATTGTCACCGACATTTGCATTGGTCACGAACTCAATTCCGTCCGCTTCCATAATATTGATTCTTCTGTCAATGATATGCTTTTCAAGCTTCATATTAGGAATACCATAGCGTAGGAGGCCTCCGACTCTGTCTGCACGCTCATAGACTGTCACCTTATGACCACGCTTGTTTAGCAAGTCTGCCGTTGCAAGTCCCGCAGGGCCTGAACCAATGACTGCGACCTTCTTGCCTGTTCTCACTTCCGGCGGATTAGGTGCAACATAGCCCTGCTCAAAAGCATTCTCAATTATTGTCTTCTCGTTCTCCTTAGTCGTCACAGGTGAACCGTTGAGCCCGCAGGTACATGCTGCCTCACATAATGCCGGACATACTCTCGATGTAAATTCCGGAAAATTGCTCGTCTTTGCAAGCCTGTTATATGCTCTGTGAAGATTTCCACTGTAGAGAAGATCGTTCCACTCAGGAATGAGGTTGTTGAGAGGACAGCCTGACACCATCCCCTTTAACACCTTTCCCGACTGGCAGAACGGTACGCCGCAGTCCATGCAGCGCGCTGCCTGCTGTCTCTGCTCTTCTATAGTGAGCGGAGTGTGAAACTCATTGAAATTCTTAATTCTGTTCTTTGGCTTGACAGCCTCGCTGTCAACTCTCTCATAATCAATAAATCCTGTCGGCTTTCCCATGAATTTCCCTCCTTACTTCGCTGCTTTGTTGGCATAAAATGCTTCAATCTGTGCCTGCTCACTTGAAAGACCCTTCTCTTCCATCTGAACAATCTTCTGCATCATTCTCTTATAATCGTGAGGTACAATCTTCTTGAACTTAGGAAGATAATCCCCAAAGTTGTCAAGAATCTGCTTGCCTTTTACAGAGTTAGTATAAGCAACATGCTGCTGTATCATTTCCTTAAGCTCTAATACATCATACTTGTCTGTGACTTCTTCTGTTGATACAAGCTCCTTATTAAGCTTTTTATAAAGACTGCTGTCCTCATCAAGCACATATGCTATACCGCCGCTCATGCCCGCCGCAAAGTTCTTTCCTGTATTTCCAAGAACAACAACCCGTCCTCCTGTCATGTACTCACAGCCATGGTCACCAACACCTTCGACAACCGCCTTAGCACCTGAGTTACGAACGCAGAAACGTTCACCGGCAACACCGTTTATATAAGCTTCACCGCTTGTAGCGCCGTATAGTGCTACATTTCCGATAATAATATTTTCATCCTGCTTAAATCTAGAACCTGTCGGAGGATATACCACAAGCTTACCGCCGGAAAGACCTTTTCCGAAATAATCGTTGCTGTCACCTTCAAGGCACATTGTAAGCCCCTTAGGAATGAAAGCTCCGAAGCTCTGTCCACCTGCACCATGGCACATAATTGTAAATGTGTCCTCCGCAAGTGTATCATCGTACATTCTTGTAATCTCAGAGCCGAACATAGTACCGAATGAACGGTCAGTGTTCTTTACATCTATCTCTATGCTTCTCTTCTGCTTTTTTTCAAGTGCAGGTCCAAGCTTCTTTATAAGAACCTTTTCATCGAGTGTCTTTTCAAGCTCAAAGTTAAATACATTCTTGTGAAGATAATCGATTTTCACCTTGCCTGCATATGGATTGTCTAGGATTACAGAAAGGTCAATCTTTCCTTTCTTTGCTCCGCTTCCGTCCTTAGCCTGGAAGAGCATATCAGTTCTTCCAACCATCTCATCTATAGTCTTAAAGCCGAGCTTAGCCATATATTCACGGAGCTCCTGTGCCGCAAATCTCATAAAATTCATTACATATTCAGGCTTTCCCATAAATTTCTTTCTAAGCTCCGGATTCTGTGTTGCAACACCTACAGGGCATGTATCAAGATTACATACTCTCATCATTACACAGCCTAGGGTTACAAGCGGTGCAGTTGCAAAGCCGAACTCCTCAGCTCCGAGAAGACATGCTATCGCAACATCACGTCCTGTCATAAGCTTACCATCCGTCTCTACAACGACCTTATTTCTAAGTCCGTTCATTATGAGTGTCTGATGTGTCTCTGCAAGTCCAAGCTCCCAAGGAAGTCCTGCATTGTGAATTGAACTTCTCGGTGCCGCACCTGTACCTCCGTCATAGCCTGATACGAGTATAACCTGCGCTCCGGCTTTTGCTACACCTGCGGCAACTGTTCCAACACCTGCCTCAGATACAAGCTTTACGGATATTCTCGCCTTCTTATTGGCATTCTTAAGGTCATATATAAGCTGCGCCAAATCCTCGATTGAATAGATATCATGATGAGGCGGCGGTGAGATAAGACCTACACCCGGGGTTGAATGTCTTGTCTTAGCTATCCAAGGATAGACCTTTCCTCCCGGAAGATGTCCGCCTTCGCCTGGCTTTGCTCCCTGTGCCATCTTAATCTGAATCTCATCGGCACTCACAAGATACCTTGATGTTACTCCAAAACGTCCTGACGCTACCTGCTTGATTGCTGAGCAGCGGTTAAGTCCGTCCTGTCCTATTGTTAATCTCTCGATATCCTCTCCGCCTTCACCTGAATTGGATTTTCCGTGAAGTGTATTCATGGCAATAGCCATTGCTTCATGTGCCTCCTGCGAGATGGAGCCGTATGACATCGCACCGGTCTTGAAACGTCTTACAATAGAGTCAACACTCTCAACCTCGTCAATGGAAATTCCCTTCTCAGGATATTTAAAATCCATAAGCCCTCTTAAATTAATAGGCTCAAGCTCCTCATTGATAAGCTTTGAATATTCCTTAAATGCAGCATAATCTCCGTTTCTTGTGGCAAGCTGAAGAAGATGGATTGTCTGAGGATTGTAAAGGTGCTCCTCCTTGCCACTTCTGAACTTGTGGCTTCCTGCACTGTCAAAGGTTGTATCTGTCTGAAGTCCAAGCGGGTCATAAGCGCGGTCATGGTTTGCATTTATATCATTTTCGATATCCTTAAGTGTAATTCCACCTACACGGCTCACTGTATTGGTAAAATACTTGTCCATAACGCTCTTATCAATACCAATTGCCTCAAAAATCTTAGAGCCCTGATATGACTGTATTGTAGAAATACCCATCTTAGATGCAATCTTTACAATACCGCTGAGCACAGCCTTGTTATAGTCATCGACTGCCGCATAGTAATCCTTGTCGAGCATTCTAAGGTCTATAAGCTCCCTTATGCTGTCAAGCGCAAGATATGGGTTGACTGCACTCGCACCGAATCCGAGAAGTGTCGCAAAGTGATGAACCTCTCTAGGCTCACCGGATTCAAGAATAACCGAAACCTTGGTTCTTTTCTTGGTTCTTACAAGATAATCCTGCATTGCTGATACTGCAAGCAGAGACGGAATTGCTACATGGTTCTCATCCACTCCTCTGTCGGAGAGAATGAATATGTTGACACCTTCACGGTAATGTCTGTCAGCTTCAACAAAAAGACGGTCGATTGCTTTCTCCATCGATGTATTCTTATAATATATTATAGGAAGAACTGCAACCTTAAAGCCTTCCTGCTTCATATTCTTAATCTTGAGCAAATCCGTATTAGTAAGAATAGGATTGTTGACTCTAAGTACTTGACAGTTTCTCGCTGTCTCTTCAAGAATATTTCCGTCCGCTCCAAGATACATTGTTGTCGATGTGACAATCTTCTCTCTGAGAGCATCAATAGGAGGATTCGTAACCTGTGCAAAAAGCTGCTTAAAATAGTTAAACAGCGGAACAGTCTTAGTTGAAAGCGCTGCAAGCGGTGTATCTGCTCCCATGGCTGCTATCGGCTCAGCTCCGCCAAGTGCCATAGGAAGGATTGATGTCTTGAAATCCTCATATGTGTAACCGAATGCCTTCTGCAATTTCGCACGCTCTTCCTTAGAGTACTCCTCCACTCTCTGGTTAGGAATTTTTAAATCCTTAAGCATTACAAGATTGCTGTCAAGCCATTCGCCGTAAGGACGCTTTGAAGCATATTTTTCCTTAAGCTCGTCATCATCGATGACTTCACCTTTTACAGTGTCAACAAGAAGCATCTTGCCCGGTCTTAATCTTTCCTTAACCTTGATATTGGATGTAGGAATGTCAAGAACTCCGACTTCCGATGAGAGGATAAGCTGGTCATCGTTTGTTATATAGTAACGTGATGGACGAAGTCCGTTTCTGTCAAGAACCGCTCCCATGATATCACCATCAGAGAATAGAATTGATGCCGGGCCGTCCCAAGGCTCCATCATTGTTGCATGATACTCATAGAAGTCTTTCTTCTTCTGGCTCATGCTATGATTGTTCATCCATGGCTCCGGAATGAGAATCATTACGGCGAGCGGAAGTTCAAGACCGCTCATCATAAGGAACTCAAGAGTGTTATCAAGCATCGCCGAGTCCGAGCCCTCCTGATTAACAATAGGAGTTACCTTGCTCATCTCACCTTCAAAATACTTAGTCTCCATCGATTCCTCTCGCGCATGCATCTTATCTGCATTTCCGCGGATAGTATTAATCTCACCATTATGTACTATTATTCTGTTAGGATGAGCTCTCTGCCAGCTTGGGTTTGTGTTAGTGCTGAAACGCGAATGTACTGTCGCTATCGCCGTCTCATAATCAGGGCTGTTAAGGTCATCAAAGAATGTTCTGAGCTGTCCCACAAGGAACATACCTTTATACACTATCGTTCTGCTTGACAAGGATGCGACATAAGTATTGTCATTACTCTGTTCGAACACTCTTCTTACAACATAGAGCCTTCTGTCAAAATCAAGTCCCTTTGCCATTCTTACCGGCTTCTTTATAAAACACTGCCATATGCTTGGCATACAGGCTATTGCCTTAGAGCCCAACACATCAGGATTGGTAGGAACCTCTCTCCATCCCAAAAATTCAAGTCCTTCCTTCTGGGTTATAATCTCGAACATCTTCTTAGCCTGATTGCGCTTAAATTCATCCTGAGGGAAGAAGAACATTCCCACGCCATACTCTCTCTCCCCGCCAATATTAATCCCAAGTGACTTAGCCACCTTTGAAAAGAACTTGTGGGATATCTGCAAAAGAATACCTACACCGTCACCGGTCTTGCCTTCGGCATCCTTACCTGCACGGTGCTCAAGATTCTCGACAATCTTGAGAGCATTCGCAACAACCTGATGTGTCTTGACACCCTTGATGTTGACTATAGCACCGATACCACAGTTATCATGCTCAAAATCCGGGCTGTATATTGACGGCTTCACTTCACATACATTGCTCATACATCTGTCCTCCATTCCTCGTCATCACAATATGCCTTGTAAAAACTTGTACTTAATATACACTTTTTGGGCTTTCATGTAAATATTTTTTTCTTTAAATTATCAGATTATTTATTAATTTATATTATAATATAATATTG
>OGOW01000445.1_pt1 | contig 47588 bp, 58 predicted proteins | sample 1552781 | NCBI WGS metagenome assembly OGOW01 (sample SAMEA2580145, study PRJEB22360) | human gut metagenome | biome: human gut; feature: human-associated habitat; material: faeces | place: Denmark | collected 2008/2010
AAGCTGCTTCCCTTGGAATTGATATGGTAGTGATGGATGACGGCTGGTTTGGGAACAGAAATGAAGATACTTGTTCGCTTGGAGACTGGTATGTGAATAAGAAGAAGCTGCCTTGCGGACTTAAAGGCATATGCGATAAAATTAACGGACTGGGGATGTCATTTGGAATATGGGTTGAGCCTGAGATGGTAAATGTCAACAGTGAGCTGTACAGAAAGCATCCTGACTGGGCTATGGACATTCCGGGATGCGCTCATTCGGAAGGGCGAAACCAGAGAGTGCTCGATTTGTGCAATCCTGATGTGGCAGAGTATATTATTGAGAGCATGACAAGAGTGTTCTCATCCGCAAATATCGCATATGTAAAATGGGACATGAACAGAATATTTTCCGATTATTATTCGAGGTATCTGCAAGAGCAGGGCAGGCAGCAGGGCGAGGTGGCACACCGTTATGTGGTTGCACTTGGCAAAATAATGCGTACTCTTGTTGAGCGTTTTCCGGATATACTGTTCGAGGGCTGTGCGGCAGGAGGAAACCGCTTCGATCTTGGAATATTGTGCTATTTTCCGCAGATATGGGCGAGCGACAACACGGATGCGGTAAGCAGAACTTATATACAGGAAGGATTAAGCTATGGCTATCCGATGTCTGTTGTGTCAGCGCATGTGTCAGCCTGCCCGAATCATCAGACGTTAAGAGTTACACCTCTTAGCACACGATTCAATGTAGCGGCATTTGGTATATGCGGCTATGAGTGCAATCTTGTGGATATGAAGAGGGAAGAGCTAAACGAGATAAAGGCACAGATAAGCATTTATAAGAAGTGGAGACATACGATGCAGTTTGGCACGTTTATCCGCCAGCGCACCGGAAATATACATCAATGGACCGTTGCCGATGCTGACGGCAGGCGTGCAGTCGGTCTTGTTATGCAGGAGCTTGTGCATGCCAACACACAGAATGAAGTCTATTATGCTGCGGGGCTTGATGAGAATAAAATGTATCGTTTTTACAACAGACCGTTAAAGCACAATATAAAAGATTTTGGAGATCTTATAAATACTGCAGCACCGGTTCATATAAGGCAAGGTTCACTCTTGCACAGCATGGTCGCAAAGTTCGTCACAATGCCGGGTGAGACAGAAAAGTATGAGCTTAGCGGCGGAATGCTTATGGAAAGCGGAGTGCAGCTTAAGCAGGCTTTTGCGGCGACAGGCTTTTCGGAGGAGATAAGGCATTTCCCTGATTTTGCATCTAGGCTCTATTTTATGGAGCAGCTTGACACAGATGAACACAAAAACGACCAGCCGGACGTGGTCTGACACTTAGTCCGGCTGTGGGTAATTTATAATATTCATCCGCTCCTCAATCTGTGAGTAGAAATCATTGATAGTGTATGGAGTGAAATAGAATAATTGAAGCAGCAGCATGTTGCGTTTCTTGGCTGACTCGTAATCCGGGTCGGCCTTTGTTGCATTTCTTAGTCTTTTTAAAAGCTCATGCCATTCCCATATGAAGCGCTCATTTTTCTCTATGTCTGGTGTGTCGAGCCATTTTTCCACCTTTATTTTTAAGCGGTGATTGTTAAGGCATTCGTTTGTCTGCAAAAAATATTTAAAACCGTTATCGTCATATATACGTCCGAGAGGAAACAGACGGCATATTCCGGGGCGGAACGAATGTATGCTGCATCTGCCGTTGGTGTCAAGAAATGAACATTGTTCGTTCTCTCCGGCCATTTTGAGGCTCGGAAGTATAAGTCCGTCAATCACATTTAGTTCAACTTTATCTGCGATAAGCTTGTCAAAGCCGCAGTTAAGATTGTTGGTGAGCAGGCACACGTCATATGGTGTCAGCACAATGGAATTACCCATCCCGCGGCAGCAGGCAGAGCATCCGGTGCAGTCCTGACAGTCCGCACGTACCATGTCATTTAATGTATATAGTTTTCCGTCTGAAATATCATTTATATCGCCTTCACGAAGCATTTTGTGGACTCCTTTGTGTATTTTGTGGTATTGCCTGATATGCATTTTAGTTTAGCATTGTTTCTGCTTTTTCGCAACCTGCATAGAATTTACATGAATTTTACAATATCATGATAATATATTTTATGCTTATAGCGTTATACTTACATTAAGAATCGGAATTTACAATGGATACATAGGGCATCTGCCCGGAAATGAGGCTTGTATGACATATAAAGAGATAAGAAAGAATAAGGAAATAAACGCATATATAAAAAAGGGAAATGACAATCTTGGCATCTTAGGGTACACTGACCATTCGCAGGTTCATTGTACTCTTGTGGCAGAGAGAGCGGCACTCATACTTTCTAAGTTCGGCTACAGCGAGCATGAAATTGAGCTTGCAAAGATTGCCGGCTACATGCATGACATAGGAAACAGCATCAACAGGAAACACCATGCCGAATACGGAGCACTGCTTGCCAATGAGCTTCTAAGGCAGACGGACATGAGCCTCGATGACAGAGTCACGGTTGTCTCAGCGATAGCAAATCATGACGAGTCCACCGGCGGAGCAGTGGATATAGTGTCGGCGGCGCTTGTTATTGCGGACAAGACTGATGTAAGGCGTGACAGAGTGCGTGCTAAAGATAAATCCATGTACGATATCCATGACCGTGTCAACTATGCCGTCACAGAATCTACGCTCAAGATTTCACCGGAGAAGAAGCTCATATCGTTAAATCTCCAGATAGATGAGAGCATATGTACGATGTATGATTACTTTGATATCTTTTTAGGACGTATGCAGATGTGCAGGCACGCCGCCGAATTGTTTGGCGCGCGCTTCAAGCTCACGGCGAATGGGAGTAAGGTGCTGTAAACATAATTTTGAATGATAAAATTTCACGGAATAAGTATTAAAATTTGAATGTATTTTGCCAGTAAAGGTTTAGGGTGAATTAAAAGCTGAAGTTTATTAGTTTAGATGTTAGAAAAAAGTGATATAAGTTGGAAACTTCAAGATATTTTTAGTGTCATTTTGTATAATGTTATCATGGACAGAATGTTTGTTGATTTTAATTTAATAATAATTCTTTAATCTTATTGCACAAAAAATTAAAGCAAGTTATTTTTTACAAATTATAAATAATTTGTAATTCTTGATTTTATTTTCTACTTAAAAAATGAAATATTTAAATCCTTAATTTATATCTATAACTTTCTTATAAAAGTAGTCTTGTCCTATTCTTTGGAAAGTGTATAATATGCATGAAGAATAAGCAGGGTAAATTTAAAACAGATTATTTTGTTTTATAAGTAATGAATTTATTTTACTGCAAAATAAAATATGTGAGGAATACATTATGGATTTTTCAATAAAAAAAATATATATAGCAAGAATGTTTTACTAAAAACATGTTATAAATATACAGATAACTATTACATACATTTGGATTCTAATCAAAACGAATATATAATAAGCATTTTTAATAAAGCTTAATAAAATCATGCAGTGTTTTATGAGTAAGATTGTTGTATATTTGGATGTGATAAAATTGTTATTATAGTTCTGATTGTATTATAAAAGAAGTATTGATAAGTTCATTAAAAACGCATATAATTATATTATAAACACATGCATATTATATTTGTTGCGTTAAATTAAGGAGGCGTTTATTATGGCTGAACAGGTATTGATACAGTTTAGAGCTGACAAGGCATTAAAGCAGGAAGTGTCAGATATATATGAACAGCTTGGAATGGATTTACCTACAGCGTTTCGAATGTTTATGAAGCGCAGTAAGCAGGTAAAAGGTCTTCCGTTTGATGCTACATTGCCGGAACAGGTTATAACAAGAGCTGATGGGTTGGATGCTTTTTATGAAGCAAGGAAGCAGATGGAGGGAGAACCGGAAATTTCTCTGGATGAAATTAATGCTGAGATTAGTGCGGCAAGAAAAGAGAGAAAGAGGTGAATTTTTTGGTATATGCAGTGATTGACACTAATGTCTTTATTTCCGCATTGATAACAAAAAATCCTGAAGCGGCAACCGTTAAGGTTCTAGAGGCAGTTTTAGGTGGAGATATAACTCCTTTATATCATGAAGATATACTTGCTGAATATAATGAGGTTCTTCACAGAAGCAAATTCAAAATAACCGAAAATATTATTAATATGCTGCTTAATTCAATAAGAAAATATGGAATTGAAGTTTTTCCGCAGCCAACAGGTGAAATACTCATAGATATGGATGACCTTGTTTTTTATGAAGTTGCTATGGAAAAAAGAGATGATAATGCATATCTGGTGACAGGCAATCAGAAGCATTATCCAATAAAAGATTTTATTGTAACACCGTCAGAAATGTTAGGTATACTAAGAGGAAAGACGAATACAAAATAAAACTCTATGCAAAATCACACACATGCATTATAATAGCTCCATGACACAGCCTGAAATGACAGGCATTATTATGTAAAACAGAAATGAGGAATTTTATGGGAATAGTTGTTATGGGTGCAGTGTTTGTAGATATAAAGGGTTTTCCGGAGGATATCTACATTCCTGACGGAAGAAATGTCGGACATGTGGAGTATATACATGGCGGTGTCAGCAGAAATGTTGTTGAGGATATAGCCAACATGGAACTTCGCCCTACATTCGTAGGCATTGTTGATGACAGTGCTCTTGGCGAGGAAGTCGTAAAGAAGCTTAACAACCATAAAGTCAACACAGATTATGTGATGACTGTGCCGGGCGGAATGGGAACATGGCTTGCTGTATTTGACCACAACGGAGATTTGGCAGGTTCGATTTCGCAAAGGCCTAATCTTATGCCGATACTGGAACTGCTTGAAAAAAAGGGTGACGAGATAATTTCAAATGCGGATTCGATTATTGTCGAGGTCGATATGGATAAAGAGATAATCAAGAAGGTTGTGTCGCTTGCTAAGCAGTATAACAAGAAGCTGTACGGTGTTGTCAGCAACATGAGCATTGCTGTTGAGAGAAGGGATTTCCTCAAGCATTTTGACTGTTTTATCTGTAATCAGCTTGAAGCCGGAATGCTTTTCATGGAGGATTATTCGCAGAAGAGTCCTGAAGAGCTGAGAGATATACTTGCAAAGCGTGTCACTCTTGGCAAGATTCCGTCAATGATTGTTACTATGGGTGGAAATGGTGCTGTATATGCCGATATGAATGGCGATAAAGGAATATGTCCTCCTCAGAGAGTGAGGGTTAAGGATACAACAGGAGCAGGTGATGCGTTCTGCGCAGGCGTTGCGAGTGGACTTACTTACGGAAAGACGCTTGGCGAATCTGTCGAGATTGGAAGCCGCCTTGCCGCTTCCGTAATTACGTCATCGGAGAATGTGTGTCCGAGATTCCTTCCTGAAGAGTTCGGAATTTCCAATATATAAAAATCCGGCAGATGTCCGTATGTAGGATATCTGCCGGATTTTTTTATAATTATAATAATTATTTCTTCGTATCATTTATGTCCGTGTCGATTACAGCCTCCATCTCATCTATATGTGCGAGAAAGATGGATGCAATGGCTGGGTCGAACTGGGTTCCCATACTCTCACGGATAATTTCAACGGATTTTTCTTTAGAAAATCCTTCCTTGTAATGTCTCTTAGAACGGAGTGCGTCGTAGACATCAGCTACTGCCATTATTCTTGCACAGAGAGGAATTGAGCATCCGCTTATTCCTTCCGGGTAGCCTGTTCCATCGTAGCGTTCGTGATGGTACAGAGCCATGTCATGTGCAATCTGGTAGTATGAATCGCTCTCAAGTCCCTTTAACGTAGTGTCGAGAATCTTGGCACCTTCCTGAGGGTGTGTTTTCATTATGGCAAATTCTTCATCTGTCAGCTTTCCGCTTTTTTGAAGTATGCGGTCGGGAATGGCAATTTTACCTATGTCATGAAGATGTGCTGCATCGGCTGTCATCTGAGCGTAGTCAGATGTAATTATATTAGAGTATCGCGGATCCTTCATCATTACGTTCACGAGAACTTTTACAAGGTTTCCTGTGTTCTTGATATGTAAGCCTGTGATGCCATCGCGAGCCTCAATTATTGTGGCGAAGCTGCCGATGATATTACGCTGTATGGAGATTACTTCCTTTGTCTTTTTTTCTACTTCTGCCCGAAGCCTTGCAGTGTAATAATATTGATTGGTGCTTTCAGTAATTATGAGCATCTGACCATAATTGGCATTATCGTGTATGATACTATGCAATGACAGCTCATAGACATAGTTCTCGTTTCCGGAAATGTTTTCAAGCTCCGGTGCGAGTTTCTGACTTATAAACAGTGGTTTTCCATTCGATGCAAGATTTTCGAGGTATTCAACAGGTTTGTTTCTGTGTTCACAGTTTTGGATACAGTCGAGAACCTTGGAAGCTTCAGCGTTGATATAGACAGTATTGCCATATATGTCTATAACAATCAGACCGTTTTTCATATTGTCAACGGCTTCATCCTTTGCAAGAGTCAGCGTATCAAAAAGCCCATATTTTCGCATAAGCCGTTCAAAAAAGAATACAGCTATAAGATAAGCCATTGTGGTAGCATCATATCCACCTGTGATATTAAGAAGGTATGAGATAAGGCTTAATATACTGAACACAATGATAGCGAGCAGAGTAAGTATCTGCTTTTGAATAATCGGTGATTCATGCCTCCTGTATTTTCTTATGCATACGATAATCATTCCGAGAAAATAGTAACATAGGAACACCGTATATAGGTTATATAAGATTCCATGGTGCAGAACCATATGAGGAAACATTCCACTGTCAACAAAATCTATTGATGAATAGAAAAGATGATGGTACTTGTTGGTATATACGAGCATGGTAATCGTAAGACCTATGCCAAAAAAAATGTTACGGGAACGCTTTGATATGCTAACACCACAATATTCCATGACAAAAAGGTATAGCGAGAATATGATAAAAGGCTTGCCGATGTAAGTCACCTTCAATGATTGCGTTGCAAGCAGCTTCGTTGTGGCTTCCATTTCAAGTATGTAACCAACGAGGTTAATCATTGTGGAATACATAACTATAAGTAAGAGTGTCTGCATTCTGGAGCTTCGCTGTCTTGTGACATAGATTACTTCAAAAAATAAGGCTATAATTCCGATGTATTGTAATATTAAAAGGGCATAATACATAACATTGAACCTTTCAAAAATATCTATATTTTACTATCTGTATTTTAATAAGTAATAATAGCATAATATTTTTAATCGGTCAAAAAAATTTATAAAATAAAAGAGAAAATTCATTAATCTTGTGAGATGCGGACAGTTCATTTTCAGGTATTTTATACAAGCCCGGTGCCGGAACAAAATTTTGCCGCATAGGCGACCCGCAGCAGTCGGAGAATTACGGAAAGCAGAATTCTTTCTTGTTATGAACAGGAAGTTATGAGCAGGAAGCAAAAACAGATTACAAAAATTTTAAAATTTTGAAAAAGTACTTGCAAAATACCCCATCAGGGTATATTATGCTAATAAAATACCTATGATGGGTATATAAAAAGAAACGGAGATTGCAATGGAGAATAAGAAAGAGAACTGTCCTGCCTGTGGAAGCAGTGCGGACAATAAGTGCTGCTGCTGTGATAAGCACAAGGAGCGTTCCGAGAAGGAGTATAAGGATTTGATTAACCGCCTTAAGCGCATTGAGGGTCAGGTAAGAGGCGTTGAGCATATGATTGAGGAGGATGCATACTGTACTGATGTGCTGATTCAGGTTGCGGCAATCAACGCAGCGCTCAACAGCTTTAACAAAGTGCTTCTTGGAAATCATATAAGAACCTGTGTCGCCGAGAACATACGCGAGGGAAATGACGAGGTTATAGACGAGCTTGTAGGTGTGATACAGAAGCTTATGCGATAGGAGTGGGTTCATAGATATAACATGCTATTTTGGATTGCTTGTGTATAACGTGTTATGTTTATGAATTTCAGCTTCGTTGTCCGAAGAACAACTAAGCTTCTCCCAAAAGTCGTGAAATTCATAAACATAACACGTTATACACAAAAAATAATCTGCACGTTATGACACTTGAATGTTAAGTGTGAATATAGGTAATTGCGAAACTCAAATTTATCAATAAACAGTTGTGCAATTTTACTATATTGCAAGCCAGACTATTTGCAAACACCGGTGTTTAGCGGCTGTGTTTTAGCCGCTTACGCACCGCTGTGTTTGCAATGAAGCGAGAGCGTGTCTGGCGGTAATATAGCAAAAGTGCACAACGTCTGATACTAATATACAGAGTTTCGCAATTACCTATTAAGTGTGAATAAAGAGAAAGGAGCTGTGAAGATTGGATCAGTATAAAGTTACAGGCATGAGCTGTGCGGCATGTCAGGCGAGAGTGGAGAAAGCAGTGAACAAGGTGCCGGGAGTTACATCGTGTTCGGTCAGTCTGCTCACCAATTCAATGGGTGTTGAGGGGACGGCATCGAGTGCGGATATTATAAAGGCTGTGAAGGCGGCAGGTTATGGAGCTTCGCTTAAGAAGGATAAGGGCGGTTCATCACAGACGGCTGCAAATGCGGCGGATGAGGAGCTTTTAAAGGATAAGGAAACATCGGTTATGGTTAAGAGACTGGTTGCTTCGGTAGTGCTCCTGCTTCCGCTTATGTATATATCGATGGGGCATATGATGTGGAATTGGAAGCTTCCTCCTTTTATGGAAGGGAATCATATTGCGATGGGACTTACGCAGCTTCTTCTTACTACTATGATTATGGTCATCAACCAGAAGTTCTTTATAAGCGGTTTTAAGAGCCTTGCACATGGTGCTCCGAATATGGATACACTCGTTGCGTTAGGTTCTGCGGCTTCATATGCGTACAGTGTCTATGCGCTCTATGCCATGACCGGAGTACAGCTTAGAGGCGATGCAGAGGCTGTCATGAAGTATATGCATGAATTTTACTTTGAGTCAGCGGCGATGATACTCACGCTTATCACGGTGGGTAAGCTTTTAGAGGCGATATCAAAAGGAAGAACAACAGATGCGTTGAAAGGGCTTATGAAGCTTGCACCTAAGACAGCTGTTGTAAAAAGAGATGGTGAAGAGATAACTGTCACGATAGAGCAGGTTCACAAGGGAGACTATTTTGTTGTCCGTCCGGGTGAGAGCATTCCGGTTGACGGAGTTATCGTAGAGGGTACTACAGCGGTCAATGAGGCTGCTCTTACAGGGGAAAGCCTTCCTGTCGACAAGGCAGAAGGGGATAAAGTATCGGCGGCAACCGTAAACCAGCTCGGACACATCGTCTGTGAGGCTACAAGAGTCGGAGAGGACACCACGCTGTCACAGATAATAAAGATGGTGAGTGATGCGGCGGCGACAAAGGCACCTATTGCAAAGGTCGCTGACAGAGTATCGGGTGTATTTGTTCCGGTTGTAATAGGAATTGCTGTTGTTACATTTATAGTATGGATGCTCATGGGTCATGCTTTTGGCTATGCGCTTGCGAGAGCTATATCAGTGCTTGTCATAAGCTGTCCATGTGCGCTTGGACTTGCCACTCCGGTTGCAATCATGGTTGGAAACGGTGTCGGAGCAAAGCATGGTATCATGTTTAAGACCGCCATTTCACTTGAGGAGACAGGAAAAGCTAAAGTTGTAGTTTTAGATAAGACAGGAACCATCACAAATGGAACTCCGGTAATAACGGATGTATATCCAGCTGAAGGAGTGGGAAGAGAAGAGCTTCTTATGAAGGCTTATGCACTTGAGAGCAAGAGTGAGCATCCGTTGGCAAGAGCTGTACTTGCAGGAGTCGAAAGCGATGAAGTTCTGCTTGGCAAGGCAAAGGAGCTTGGCGGCATCGACGATTTCAGTGCGGTTCCGGGAAACGGACTTGCCGGAACTATTAGCAGACGCAGGCTGTATGGCGGAAATGCCGGATTTATAGAGTCAGAGCTTAAAAATGCAGCGGACAAGGCGGCAAAGAATGCTTTGGGAGAGCTGATTGCAAAGGCAGATGACTTCTCCTCAAAAGGAAAGACGGCACTGTTTTTTGCTGAGGAAGACAGAGTGCTTGGAATAATAGCAGTTGCCGATGTGATAAAGACAGACAGCCCGGATGCCATAAGGCGGCTTAAAGATATGGGCATACATGTTGTCATGCTGACAGGCGATAATGAAAAGACAGCCAAGGCAATAGGCGCACAGGCGGGTGTTGATGAGGTCGTGGCAGGTGTACTTCCTGATGGAAAAGCGGCTGAGGTTGAGAGGTTAAAGGCACGCGGCAAGGTTATAATGGTGGGTGACGGAATAAATGACGCTCCGGCACTTACATCGGCTGATATAGGTCTTGCCATAGGCGCAGGAACGGATATTGCGATAGATGCGGCTGACGTTGTACTTATGAAGAGCAGGCTCTCAGATGTCGTGACATCAATCCGCTTGAGCCGCGCAACACTTCGCAATATACATGAGAATCTGTTCTGGGCATTCATATATAATATTATAGGTATACCGCTCGCAGCCGGCGTATGGATACCTGTTTTCGGATGGACATTAAATCCTATGTTCGGAGCGGCAGCGATGAGCTTGTCAAGCTTCTGTGTTGTGACGAACGCACTGCGCTTGAATTTGTTTAAGAATTAAATATTTTCGGAATCATCTAAATTACGGAGACTGATATGTTATGCATGTATATTTTCGGCGGCTTTAACGGTCTGTAAGGTGGTTTTGGTGATTAAGCATGGTATCAAGTATAAATAAACTGATGGATATATAAGAAATATGCAGCTATTTTATAGCTTTAAATTTATAGGATACCGGAGACAAACCCATAAATTTTACACAGGTCTGCAGAAGAATTTATGATTTTTGAACCTGCTGAAAATACGAATGAGCAGCCGCTTTTTCCAAAAATAAACGTATTATGGATTTTTGAGAATTGCGGGAGCGCAAAGCGTGGAGCAGTACGGTATCACAGCTTTATAAATGCATATTAATAAAAAAGAAAGAGGTATAGGAATATGGAAAAGATTACAGTTGGTGTTGATGGAATGATGTGTGGTCACTGTGAGGCACATGTAAACGATGCGGTAAGAAATGCATTCAAGGTTAAGAAGGTATCATCCTCGCATGCTAAGAAGGAAACAGTTATAATCGCAGATGAGGGAATTACGGATGAGCAGATTAAGTCAACTATTGATGCAACAGGTTATACTGTAACAGGAATAAGCAGAGAGCCTTATGTAAAGAAAGGTCTGTTCGGATTCTAAAGAATGTAACTAAAAAGGTCAGGTACATGTGTTGTGAAAGTGACACATGTACCTGACCTTTTTGCCTGTAAAGCATATTATTTGATACTTTTTTCGTTGATTAATGTGAGAACAATTACGATAATAACCAATAACACAAGCAGTATCACAGCGACAGTATCGCCGATTTTTTCGGATATAATACAAATCGGAATGAGCAGTATGCCGGCTATAAGACGGATGAGTCCATTGCGTCTTCTATATCGGACAGCATAGGAATAGCTCTTGTATGTTCCCGGTGTTCTGCCGTATCCGAGCAGGTTTGCGATGCCGAGAACAATTAACATCACTCCGATGATATACAGGTCGCTTATCGAGTTATAAGAATGACCGTACATTATCTGCTCCAGCGTCCGCTCGCACCACATGGAAGCACAAGACCGTTACCTGATACGGGAAGTCCGAGTTCTCCGGATTCAACACTTCCTCCATGCTTTGGAATGATAGCGGTAGATATCATGTAAGTGAGGACTGATGGTGCAAGACCTGTTGTATATGAGTTGATGAGGAAGAACAACGGATCATCGCTTAAGAGCTGCTCTGTCTGCTGTATGAATGGATATATTGAATCTTCAATCTTCCAGATTTCACCCTTAGGGCCTCTTCCGTATGAAGGTGGGTCCATTATTATTCCATCGTACTTATTGCCGCGCCTTATTTCGCGCTCAACGAATTTGCCGCAGTCATCCACAAGCCAGCGGATAGGTGCGTCACCAAGTCCTGAGGAGACTGCGTTCTCCTTTGCCCAGTTGACCATTCCTTTGGCAGCGTCGACATGTGTAACCTTTGCACCGGCTGATGCTGCAGCGAGAGTTGCTCCGCCTGTGTAGGCAAAAAGGTTGAGAACTTTGATTTCACGTCCTGACTCAACAGCATCCTTTATTTTCTTTCCGAACCAGTCCCAGTTAGAAGCCTGCTCAGGGAAAAGTCCTGTATGCTTGAATGAAAAAGGCTTGAGGTTAAAAGTCAGCTTGCCGCCAACACCATCATAGTCTATTGACCACTGTTCAGGCAGATCAAAAAATTCCCATTCACCACCGCCTTTACTGCTTCTGTGGTAGTGGCCGTTCATATTCTTCCAGCCTCTTGCCTTTTTAGGTGTGTTCCATATTACCTGGGGGTCCGGACGTACCAGTGTATAATCACCCCAGCGCTCAAGCTTCTCTCCGGATGATGTGTCCATGACTTCGTAATCCTTCCATCTATCTGCAATCCACATATTTTAATCCTTTCATATTTAACTGTTAAATGAATATCCATTACTTAAAATGGAAAAGCTCTTTTTATTATATACTAAGAATGAAATACTGGCAAGATATTCGTTGGGACAGCATATGTATGGCAGAAATCAAAATTTAGTACGTATAGCGTTCGTGTACAGGGCTTTGATATTATCCGGTAAACTTTTATATGAGCACTGTGAGGGTAAAAAAGCGATACTTGTACAGGATTTCCTTCATCTAAGAATGTTCGGATGTTTTGACAGCATTTATATAGGAAGATTCTAATAAAATTATGCCGAATAAGGTTGCAATTTCTTTTGATTTATGCTATGATACACATGGCACAGTTGTAAGAATAATGTCCGATATGACCAAGCCGCAAAAATAATTTAAATTTTTTGAAAAAAGTACTTGCATTTTCCTGAGAGATATAGTAATATATCACTTGCTGTGACATTGATAGCGTAGAAACGTGAGGTTGCTGCATTGATTGCAGGTGTTCCGTGGAGCGAATGTCAAGTTAGGAAACTGGCGACAAGTCACTGTACAAGTTAAGAATCTGTCGAAGAACATTCTTTGGGACAGAGAGAAACGCGAAGAAACTTACTGCACGAAAAGTATGCACATTTGTGTGTAAATGAGCAGAGGATACGCGCGGGCATGTGTACAGTCACCACTTGTCGTACTGATTTATAGTGCGAAAAGGAGGCGGCTTTTTTTATGGCAAGTCAAGTAATGAGAATCACATTAAAGGCTTATGATCATCAGTTAGTTGATCAGTCAGCTAAGAAGATTATCGAGAGTGCTAAGAAGACAGGATCTCAGGTGAGCGGACCTGTACCTCTTCCTACTAAGAAGGAAGTAGTTACAATCCTCAGAGCTGTTCACAAGTATAAGGATTCTAGAGAGCAGTTCGAGCAGAGAACTCATAAGAGACTCATCGATATCATTACTCCATCACAGAAGACTGTTGATGCATTATCTCGCTTAGAGATGCCAGCAGGTGTGTACATTGACATTAAGATGAAATAATTGAATGTCAATAATTATTAATTAAGAAGTCCTGAAGGGTTTAATATAGAAGCAACACATTTTACTGAATTTGTTCCACTTATATTGACTGTTCTAGGATGACCCCGGAACATGGGGGTCCGCTGTAGATTAAACAGGAGGTAAAACAATGAAGAAGGCTATTTTAGCAACAAAGGTTGGAATGACACAGATTTTCAACGAAGACGGAGTTCTCACTCCGGTAACTGTTCTTCAGGCTGGTCCTTGTGTAGTAACACAGGTTAAGACAGTTGAGAACGACGGTTACGCAGCAGTACAGGTTGGTTTTGTTGATGCTAAGGAAAAGGTTGTAGCAAAAGACAAGAGCGGCAAGAAAGAAATCAGAAACAGACATGGTGTTAACAAGGCTTTAAAGGGTCACTTTGAGAAGGCTGGTGTTACAAGCAAGAAGTATGTTAAGGAGTTCCGTTTTGAGAACGCTGCTGATTATTCTGTAAAGGATGAGATTAAGGCAGACATCTTCGCAGCTGGTGACAAGGTTGACGCAACAGCAATTTCCAAGGGAAAGGGCTTCCAGGGCGCAATCAAGAGATTAGGCCAGTCCAGAGGACCTATGGCACACGGCTCTAAGTTCCACAGACATCAGGGTTCTAACGGCTCCGCAACTACTCCAGGTAGAGTATTTAAGGGCAAGGGAATGCCAGGTCATATGGGAAATAAGAAGATCACGATTCAGAACCTTGAGGTTGTTAAGGTTGATGTTGATAACAACTTAATCTTAGTTAAGGGTGCTGTACCGGGACCAAAGAAGTCTCTTGTAACAATCAAAGAGACAGTAAAATTTGAGAAGTAGTGCTGTTAAGGAAGGAGGAACACACAGATGGCAAACGTATCTGTTTATAATATTGAAGGCAAAGAAGTTGGCACAATAGAGCTTAACGATGCTGTATTCGGTGTAGAAGTTAATGAGCACTTAGTACACATGGCAGTTGTGAGCCAGCTTGCAAATAACCGTCAGGGAACACAGAGTGCTAAGACTCGTGCAGAGGTTCGCGGCGGCGGAAGAAAGCCATGGAAGCAGAAGGGAACAGGTCATGCAAGACAGGGTTCCATCAGAGCTCCACAGTGGAAGGGCGGCGGCGTTGTATTCGCTCCGAAGCCAAGAGATTACTCTTTCAAGATGAACAAGAAAGAGAAGAGAGCAGCTTTATTATCAGCTCTTACATCAAGAGTGGAGGATAAGAAGTTCATCGTAGTTGAGGGTCTTACTTTCAACGAGATAAAGACAAAGAATATGGTAAATGTTCTTAACAACTTAAAGGTTGCTAAGGCATTAGTAGTAACAGCAAATGACGACAAGAATGTAATTCTTTCCGCAAGAAACATTCAGGGCGTTAAGACAGCAACAGCTGACACAATCAACGTATATGACATACTTAAGTATGACACAATGGTTGTTTCTAAGGAAGCTGTTGGAACAATTCAGGAGGTGTATGCATAATGGCAAGCTTAATGTATTATGATGTAATTTTAAAGCCGGTTGTTACTGAGAAGAGCATGGCTGACATGGCTGCAAAGAAGTATACATTCCTTGTTCATCCTGAAGCTAACAAGACTCAGATCAAGGAAGCTGTTGAGAAGATGTTCGCAGGCACTAAGGTTGCAGGCGTTAACACAATGAACCTCGATGGCAAGACTCGCAGAAGAGGAATGACATACGGCAAGACAGCAAAGAAGAAGAAGGCAATCGTTCAGCTTACAGCTGACAGCGCAGATATCGAGATTTTCGCTGGTCTTTAATTCATAGAGATGCGTAAGCATCCGGACAGGACGGACAGTTTATGATGACATGGAAGTCCTAAGGCACCAAATATAGGCTCCGACCGGGCCTGATAACATGTGACAGATAGTCGAAAGGAGAGAATATAATGGGAATCAAATCATATAACCCATATACACCTTCTAGAAGAAACATGACTGGTTCTGATTTCTCTGAGATCACAAAGAGCACTCCTGAGAAGTCATTATTAGTTTCATTTCAGAAGAACGCTGGTCGTAATAACCAGGGTAAGATTACTGTAAGACACCGCGGCGGTGGAAACAGAAAGAAATATAGAGTAATAGATTTTAAGAGAAATAAGGATGGTATCCCAGCTAAGGTTCTTGGCATTGAGTACGATCCAAACAGAACAGCTAATATCGCACTTATCGCTTACGCTGATGGTGAGAAGGCATATATCCTTGCTCCGGCTGGTTTAACAGACGGCATGACAGTTATGAACGGTGCAGGCGCAGAAGTTAGAGTAGGTAACTGCTTACCACTTTCTGAGATTCCTGTAGGTACTGAAGTACACAACATCGAGTTATATCCTGGCAAGGGTGGACAGCTCGTTCGTGCAGCCGGTAACTCAGCACAGCTCATGGCTAAGGAAGGCAAGTATGCAACACTCAGACTTCCATCAGGCGAAATGAGAATGGTTCCAATCATCTGCCGTGCTACAATCGGTACACTTGGCAATGGTGACCACAGCCTCATCAACTTAGGTAAGGCTGGACGTAAGAGACATATGGGTATCCGCCCAACTGTTCGTGGTTCCGTAATGAACCCTAATGACCATCCACACGGTGGTGGTGAAGGTAAGACTGGTATTGGTCGTCCAGGTCCTGTAACACCATGGGGCAAGCCAGCACTCGGTCTCAAGACAAGAAAGAACAACAAGCAGTCTAACAAGCTTATCGTAAGAAGAAGAGACGGTAAGAACTTTAAATAATAGGAGGTAATGAACCAATGGCTCGTTCACTTAAAAAAGGACCATTTGCAGACGAGAGCTTACTTAAGAAAGTAGCTGCTATGAACGAATCCGGACAGAAGTCAGTTATAAAGACTTGGTCACGCCGTTCTACAATTTTCCCTCAGATGGTTGGACATACAATCGCAGTTCATGATGGCAGAAAGCATGTTCCTGTATATGTTACAGAGGATATGGTAGGACACAAGCTTGGCGAATTCGTTGCCACAAGAACTTTTAGAGGACATGGAAAAGACGAGAAGAAGACAAAGTCTCGCTAATTCGTACAATTTGAAAGGAGGTTTAATCCATGGCAAAGGGACATAGATCCAAAATTAAGAGAGAGAGAAATGCCGTTAAGGATACAAGACCATCAGCTAAGTTATCTTACGCAAGAGTTTCTGTACAGAAGGCATGTTTTGTATTAGATGCTATCAGAGGTAAGGACGTTACAACAGCTCTTGCTATCGTAACTTACAACCCAAGATACGCTTCCACACTTATAGAGAAGTTATTAAAGTCAGCTATTGCCAATGCTGAGAACAACAATGGTATGAAGGCTGAGAACCTTTATGTTGAGGAGTGCTACGCAGGCAGCGCACCAATCATGAAGAGAGTTAAACCTAGAGCACAGGGTAGAGCTTACAGAATCGAGAAGAGAATGAGCAATATCACTATCGTGCTCAATGAGAGATAAGGAGGACATTATGGGACAGAAAGTTAATCCTCATGGCATAAGAGTCGGCGTTATTAAAGACTGGGATTCCAAGTGGTATGCAGAGTCTGATTTCGCTGATAATCTTGTAGAAGATTACAACATCAGAAAGTTTCTTAAGAAGAAGTTATACAGTGCCGGAATCGCAAAGATTGAGATAGAGAGAGCTTCCGACAAGGTTAAGGTTATCATCCACACAGCTAAGCCTGGCGTTGTTATCGGTAAGGGCGGTGCTGATGTTGACGCACTTAGAGTTGAGACTCAGAAGCTTACAAATAAGAAGTTATCATTAGATATCAAGGAAATCAAGAGACCGGACAGAGATGCTCAGCTTGTAGCAGAGAATATCGCACTCCAGCTTGAGAACCGTGTATCATTCAGAAGAGCAATGAAGTCTGTAATGTCCAGAACAATGAAGTCTGGCGTTAAGGGTATCAAGACAATGTGTGCAGGACGTCTTGGTGGAGCTGATATGGCTCGTTCAGAATTCTATACAGAAGGCACAATTCCTCTTCAGACATTACGTGCAGATATCGATTATGGTTTTGCTGAGGCAGACACCACATACGGTAAGATCGGCGTTAAGGTTTGGATCTACAAGGGTGATGTGCTTCCAACAAAGGCAGTTAAGGAAGGGAGCGAAGCATAATGTTATTACCTAAGAGAGTTAAACATCGTAAGCAGTTCCGTGGTTCTATGGCAGGTAAGGCTACTCGTGGAAACAAGATTCTCCAGGGTGAGTACGGTATCGTAGCAATGGAGCCGGCATGGATCAGTTCAAGACAGATTGAAGCAGCCCGTATCGCCATGACACGTTACATCAAGCGTGGTGGTAAGGTATGGATTAATATATTCCCTGATCATCCATTTACTCAGAAGCCTCTTGGAGTTCGTATGGGTAAAGGAAAAGGTAATGTAGAGTATTGGGTAGCAGTAGTTAAACCAGGACGTGTAATGTTCGAGATCTCCGGTGTATCCGAAGAGGTTGCAAGAGAAGCATTGCGTCTTGCAATGCACAAGCTTCCGTTAAAGTGTAAGGTAGCTTCACGTGCGGATTTAGAAGGCGGTGACAACAGTGAAAATTAATAAGTATGTAGAAGATTTAAGAGCAAAATCAGCTACAGAATTAAATGAAGAATTAGTAGCTGCTAAGAAAGAACTTTTCAATTTAAGATTCCAGAACGCAACTAATCAGTTAGATAACACAAGCAGAATCAAGGATGTTAGAAAGAATATCGCAAGAATTCAGACTATCATTGCTGAAAAAGTTAATGCTGCTGAGTAATCCTAGAAGGGAGGAACTGTTGTGGAAGAAAGAAATTTAAGAAAGACACGTACCGGTAAGGTCGTAAGCAATAAGATGGACAAGACAATCGTTGTAGCAGTTGAGGACCACGTAAAGCATCCTCTTTACAACAAGATTGTGAAGAAGACATATAAGTTAAAGGCTCATGATGAGAACAATGAGTGCCAGATCGGCGATATAGTAAAGGTTATGGAGACAAGACCTTTATCTAAGGAGAAGAGATGGAGATTTGTTGAGCTTATCAGCAGACCGGAATAATATATCGTTTATAATCAAATAAGGAGGATTAACCTGATGATTCAGCAAGAGACAAGACTTAAGGTTGCTGATAACACCGGTGCTAAGGAATTACTTTGCATCAGAGTTATGGGTGGATCAACAAGAAGATATGCAAATATCGGTGATGTAATCGTTGCCAGCGTTAAAGATGCAACACCAGGCGGCGTTGTTAAAAAGGGTGACGTTGTTAAGGCCGTAGTTGTTCGTTCTGTTAAGGGCGCACGCCGTAAGGACGGCTCATATATTAAATTCGATGAGAATGCTGCTGTTATTATTAAAGATGATAAGACACCAAAGGGTACACGTATCTTTGGACCAGTAGCTAGAGAGCTAAGAGAGAAGCAGTTCATGAAGATCGTCTCATTAGCACCAGAAGTATTATAGGGAGGTGTCTAAGATGTCAGCAATGAAGATTAAGAAGGGTGATACTGTTCAGGTAATCACCGGTACAGATAAGGGCAAAGAGGGAAAGGTTGTTTCCGTTGATGCTAAGAATAACAAGGTAGTTGTTGAGGGTATCAACATGGTATCCAAGCACACAAAGCCTAACGCACAGAACCAGAATGGCGGCATTATCCGTATGGAAGCTCCAATCAATGTTTCTAACGTTATGTATGTTCACAAGGGAAAGGCTACTAAGATTGGCTACAAGCTTGAGAACGGCAAGAAGTCCCGTGTGGCAAAATCAACCGGAGAGGTTATTGATTAATTTGAGAAAGGAGGTCTGTGACGGTGAGTAGATTACATGACTTATATACAAGTGAAATCGTTGATGCAATGGTAAAGAAGTTCGGTTACAAGAACATTATGGAAGTACCAAAGCTCGATAAAATCGTTATAAATATGGGTGTCGGCGAGGCTAAGGATAACTCAAAGATTCTTGATGTTGCAGTTAAGGAGCTTGAGACAATCGCTGGACAGAAGGCAGTTCTTACAAGAGCTAAGAACTCAGTTGCAAACTTCAAGATTAGAGAAGGTATGCCTATCGGATGTAAGGTTACACTTCGTGGTGAGAGAATGTATGAGTTCTTAGACAGATTAGTAAATCTTGCATTACCACGTGTACGTGACTTCAGAGGCGTTAGCGCAGATTCCTTTGATGGCAGAGGTAACTATGCTCTTGGTATCAAGGAGCAGATTATCTTCCCTGAGATCGAGTACGACAAGATCGATAAGGTAAGAGGTATGGATGTTATCGTTGTAACTACAGCTAAGACAGATGAAGAAGCTCGTGAATTATTAAGACTCTTCAACATGCCATTCAAGAAATAATTTAGGAGGGAAATTCAATGGCTAAGACTTCTATGAAGGTTAAGCAGTCACGCAAGCAGAAGTTCTCTACAAGAGAATACACACGTTGTAAGATCTGTGGACGTCCACACGCATACTTAAGAAAGTATGGAATCTGCAGAATTTGCTTCCGTGAGTTAGCATACAAGGGACAGATCCCTGGCGTTAAGAAAGCAAGCTGGTAAGCCGCTTTCGTTATATTAAATAGGAGGATAATCAAATGACAGATCCAATTGCAGATATGCTTACAAGAATTCGTAATGCGAATACATCAAAGCATGACACAGTTGATGTGCCGGCTTCTAAGATGAAGTTAGCTATCGCTGATATCCTTGTAAAAGAGGGATATGTTGCTAAGTATGACCTCGTTGAGGATGGTACTGCTGCTAAGAATATTCGTATTACATTAAAATATGGTAAAGATAAGAACGAGAAGATTATTTCCGGTCTTAAGAGAATTTCTAAGCCAGGTCTTCGTGTATACGCAGGCAAGGATGAGCTTCCAAGAGTACTTGGTGGTTTAGGAATCGCTATTATCTCTACAAATCAGGGTGTTATGACTGACAAGGAAGCTAGAAAGCTTAATGTTGGTGGCGAAGTACTCGCTTTTGTTTGGTAGTTAGTACACGCCCGGAGCGATTGTAACTATAATGTGTAGCTGCTTTATGCAGCTACCGGGTTTAACCGCAGGAGCTGTTAAACTACTTCATACATTTAAGGAGGTGCAGGCATGTCACGTATCGGAAGAATGCCTATCGCTATCCCTGCTGGCGTTACAGTTGAGGTAGCAGAAAATAATAAAGTGACTGTTAAAGGACCAAAGGGAACTCTTGAGAGAGTATTACCTGCGGAGATGGAAATCAAGGTTGAGGGAGCTGAGGTTGTAGTTTCCAGACCTAACGATTTAAAGAAGATGAAGTCATTACATGGCTTAACAAGAACACTCATCGCTAACATGGTAACAGGTGTTACTAACGGTTATGAGAAGGTGCTTGAAATCAACGGTGTTGGTTACAAGGCACAGAAGAATGGAAAGACTTTAGTATTATCATTGGGATATTCACATCCTGTTGAGATGGTTGATCCAGAAGGTCTTGAGTCTGTTGTTGATACAGCAACAAACAAGATTACTGTTAAGGGTATAGATAAAGAAAAAGTTGGCCAGTACGCTGCTGAAATCAGAGCTAAGAGAAGCCCAGAACCATACAAGGGCAAGGGTATTAAGTACGCTGATGAGGTTATCAGACGTAAGGTTGGTAAGACTGGTAAGAAATAATTAAAGGAGTGAGACAAAGATGGTTAGTAAAGAATCAAGAGCAGAGATTCGTCAGAATAAGCACAGAAGACTTCGTAACCGTTTTAACGGAACAGCAGAAAGACCACGTTTAGCTGTATTCAGAAGTAATGATCATATGTACGCTCAGATTATTGATGATACAGTTGGAAATACTCTTGTAGCAGCTTCTACAGTAGAGAAGGCAGTTAAGGCAGAGCTTGAGCACACAAATGATGTTGCAGCAGCAAGCTACCTTGGCACTGTTATCGCTAAGAGAGCTATCGAGAAGGGAATCACAACTGTAGTATTCGACAGAGGCGGTTTCATATATCAGGGAAAAATTAAGGCATTAGCAGAGGCAGCTAGAGAAGCTGGCCTTGAGTTCTAGGCGGAAGGAGAAACACATGAGACATACAATCGTTGATGCTTCTCAGTTAGAGTTAAATGAGAAAGTAGTAGATATCAAGCGTGTAACTAAGGTTGTAAAGGGTGGACGTAACTTCAGATTTTCAGCTTTAGTTGTTGTAGGTGATGGCCAGGGACATGTTGGTGCCGGTATCGGTAAGTCAATCGAAATTCCTGAGGCAATCCGTAAGGGTAAGGAAGCTGCTATGAAGCAGATGGTTACTGTTCCTATTGATAACAATGACAGTATTCCACATGACTATATCGGAAAGTTCGGAAGTGCATCTGTATTATTAAAGAAGGCTCCGGAAGGTACTGGTGTTATCGCCGGTGGTCCTGCCCGTGTCGTTCTTGAGATGGCTGGTATTAAGAACATCCGTACAAAGTCCCTTGGCTCAAACAATAAGCAGAATGTAGTTCTTGCAACTATTACCGGTTTAAGCCAGTTAAAGACTCCGGAAGAAGTAGCAAGACTTCGCGGTAAGTCCGTTGAAGAACTCTACAAGTAAGGGAGGATATTAAAATGGCAAATATGTTAAGAGTAGAATTAGTAAAGTCTACAATCGGTGCTGTTCCAAAGCATGTTAAGACTGTAGAGGCACTTGGTCTTAGCAAGATGCACAAGGTTAAGGAGTTACCTGACAACGCAGCTGTCAGAGGAATGCTTAACCAGGTTAGACATTTAGTAAAGGTAGAAGAAATCTAATTATTTTAGATAGGAGGTGCTATGATGAACTTATCAACATTACAGCCGGCTATGGGCTCTAAGACTGATAGCTTCAGAAAAGGCCGTGGTCACGGTTCAGGAAATGGCAAGACAGCCGGTTACGGACACAAGGGTCAGAAGGCTCGTTCAGGAGCTCCAAGACCTGGTTTCGAAGGTGGTCAGATGCCATTATATAGAAGATTACCTAAGAGAGGTTTCACTAACAGAAATACTCTTGAGATCGTTGGCATCAACGTAAGCGCTCTTGAGCGTTTTGAGAACGGTGCTGAGGTAACTGTTGAGACATTAATCGAGACAGGTATCGTAAGAAACCCTAAGGATGGCGTTAAAATCCTTGGAAATGGAGAATTAACTAAGAAGCTCAATGTTAAGGCTAATGCTTTCAGTGAAGGCGCAAAGGCTAAGATTGAGGCACTTGGTGGAACCTGCGAGGTGATCTAATGTTTAAGACATTGGCCAACGCAATGAAGGTCAAAGAGATTCGTATGAGAATTCTCTTTACATTTTTGATGCTTCTCGTAGTACGATTTGGAAGTCTGCTCCCTATACCGGGAGTGGATACTTCCTATTTTAATACACTTATGAGTGGCGATGGTTTTGATTTCTTTAATGCTGTTACGGGTGGTTCGTTCCTTACGATGTCCGTATTTGCACTTAGTATCACACCATATATTACATCTTCCATTATCATGCAGCTTCTCACTATTGCAATTCCAAGACTAGAGGAAATGCAGAAGGAAGGCGAAGATGGAAGAAAGAAGATTGCAGAGTATACACGTTATGTAACTGTAGCTCTTGCTTTAATCGAGAGTATTGCGATGGCAGTCGGATTTGGTGGACGTGGTCTTTTTAACGGCTATGCCTCCATGAGCGGCTTCGAGATGTTTTTAGAGGGACTGGTTATGGTGGTGACACTTACAGCCGGTTCAGCATTCCTTATGTGGCTTGGCGAGAGAATCACAGATAAGGGCGTTGGAAATGGTATTTCCATAATCCTCGTTATTAGTATTATCTCAAGAATCCCGGAGGATTTCGTTACCCTCTATCAGCAGTTTATCCAGGGTAAGTCAGTACTCAAGGCAGTTATTGCGATTGTGATTATCGCGGCTGTAATTATCGGAATGGTAGCATTTATTGTATATCTTAATGCTGGTACTAAGAACATTCCTGTTCAGTATTCACAGAAGATAAGTGGTAATACCCGCTCCGGTGGACAGAAGACCGCCATTCCTCTTAAGGTTAATACAGCAGGCGTTATCCCTGTCATTTTTGCACAGTCATTAATGTCTTTCCCTGTAGTTATTGCTTCCTTCTTCAATGTGAATTATGCATCATTTGGAGGAAAAATTTTAAGAGGTTTATCACAGAGCAATTGGTGTAATCCGAATGCACCGATATATTCAATTGGTTTGGTTGTATATATTGCATTGATTATTTTCTTTGCATATTTTTATACATCAATAACATTTAATCCATATGAAGTTGCACGTAATCTTCAGAAGAGCGGCGCTACTGTAGGTGGTATAACACCGGGTAAGCCGACTGCTGAGTATCTTACAAGAATACTTAATTACATCATCTTCATCGGTGCAGTAGGACTTACAATAATATCTGTTATTCCTATTTTCTTCTCAGGTGTATTTAATGCAGACGTGTCATTTGGTGGAACATCCATCATCATTATCGTAGGCGTTGTACTTGAGACAATAAGACAGATAGAAGCATTGATGGTTGTAAGAAAGCCATCGAGAATCTTCTAAATCAGATTCTTACTCAACCTGATGGCTGGATGTAAGTCGGTACGCCGGCGCTGAAGCTGTCAGGTTGATTTGTGTTTAACAGTTTAAGGAGGCAGTTCTAATGAAAATCATTATGTTAGGGGCTCCAGGTGCAGGTAAAGGAACACAGGCTAAGAAGATAGCTGACAAATATAATATTCCGCACATATCTACAGGAGATATCTTCAGAGCCAATATCAAGAATGGCACTGAGCTTGGTAAAAAAGCTAAGGAATATATGGATAAAGGTCTATTAGTTCCTGATGAGCTCACTCTTTCACTTATAATGGATCGTTTCAAGTCAGATGACTGTAAGAACGGATATGTGCTTGATGGATTTCCAAGAACGATTCCTCAGGCAGAGGCTCTTGATGAGGCTCTGACAAATGCAGGCGAGAAGATTGATTATGCAATCAATGTAGAAGTACCTGATGAGAATATCGTAAACAGAATGTCAGGAAGAAGAGCATGTGTAGCATGTGGCTCAACATATCATATAGTATATGCTCCGACAAAGGTTGAGGGTATATGTGACAGATGTGGAAAAGAGCTTATTTTAAGAGATGATGATAAGCCTGAGACAGTTCAGAACAGACTTAATGTATATCATGAGCAGACACAGCCGCTTATAGATTTCTATAAGAACAAGGGAGTGCTTGCCGAGGTTGACGGAACTGTTGATATGGAAGATGTCTTTAAAGCAATTGTTGAGATTTTAGGGTAAGGTGCTAATATGTCAGTTACAATTAAGTCCAGCAGAGAAATAGAATTAATGCGTGAGGCGGGAAGAATACTTGCAAGGGTTCATGAGGATCTTGAGAAGTTTCTAAAGCCGGGAATCAGTACCTATGATATTGACAGGTACGGATACGAGCAGATAAGACATTATGGCTGTACACCTTCATTTCTTAATTATAACGGATATCCGGCTTCTATATGTGTATCTGTTAATGAAGAGGTCGTGCATGGTATTCCGTCTAATACAAGAATCATCAAGGATGGCGATATAGTAAGCCTTGATGCAGGTGTTATTTATAAAGGATATCATTCTGATGCAGCTAGAACGCATGGCGTTGGAAATATAAGCCCTGAGGCGAGACAGCTCATAGATGTAACCAGACAGTCATTTTTTGAGGGCATCAAGCATGCCAAGGCTGGAGCACATCTTCATGAGATATCGAATGCGGTTGCTGCTTATGCAGAGAAATTCGGATATGGAGTTGTAAGAGACTTAGTCGGTCATGGAATAGGAACACATCTCCATGAGGAGCCGGAAGTTCCTAATTTCAAACAGAGATTTCGCGGAATGAAGCTTCAGGCCGGTATGACACTTGCCGTAGAGCCTATGATTAACATGGGAACCTGGGAAGTTGAGTGGTTAGATGATGACTGGACAGTTGTCAGTGCAGACAATTCACTCTCAGCACACTACGAGAATACGATTCTTATAACTAAGGACGGATGTGAAATTCTGTCATTACCTAATTAAAACAGAACTGTAGGTTGTATATGGCCGCGCTGCGGCAGAATGCGAGGAGACATGTCAAAGTCAGACGTAATTGAAATTGAAGGTAAGGTAGTTGAGAAGCTTCCTAATGCGATGTTCCAGGTTGAGCTTGAGAACGGCCATCAGGTACTCGCACACATCAGTGGTAAGCTTCGTATGAATTATATCAGAATTCTTCCTGGTGATAAGGTAACAATAGAATTATCACCATATGATTTGACTAAGGGAAGAATTATCTGGCGTGATAAATAATTTTGAAAAAAAGCTTGCAATTTATGGCACACCTATGATATATTATAGGACGGACGTTTTTTTTCAGTTATTTAGTTTATAGGGAAGTTCATTTTGAGTTGCAACAGAGGACTTTCATATAAATATATAAGTAGTATAGTTATGACTGTGGAGAATGTCGTTTCGAAACGGTTATGCGTGCATTTATGGAAAGGAGGATTTACCATGAAGGTTAGATCATCAGTTAAGCCTATTTGCGAGAAATGCAAGATCATCAAGAGAAAAGGAAATATTATGGTAATCTGCGAGAACCCAAAGCATAAGCAGAAGCAGGGTTGATTTACCAACATAAGAATGGCACGCGCAGCGTAGCATTCGTTGTTTCATCCTCTTTCGGAATTTTGCGGCTGCAGTGATGAACCACCCGGAGGTGTTGTTTGTCACTTAAAATAAATTAAGTAATACCCAATGTAACATTAACGTTAAACAACAATGGAGGTGTAAGAGCACATGGCACGTATCGCTGGTGTTGATTTACCAAGAGAAAAACGAGTTGAGATCGGTCTTACCTATATCTACGGTATCGGCCGCGTTGTTTCTAATCGTCTTCTTAACGAGGCAGGAGTTAGCCCTGATACAAGAGTTAAGGATTTAACAGACGATGAGGTTGCTAGAATCCAGAAGGCAATCGAGACATTAGAAGTACCTGTTGAAGGTGATTTAAGAAGAGAGATAGCTCTCAACATTAAGAGATTACAGGAGATTGGATGCTACAGAGGTATCCGTCACAGAAAGGGTCTTCCGGTTAGAGGACAGAAGACTAAGACAAACGCTAGAACTCGCAAGGGTCCTAAGAAAACAATCGCAAACAAGAAGAAATAACCCGTAAGGGAACCCATAAGGGAGGTTAGTTTAGAAAATGGCTAAAGTTACAAAGAAAGTGACAAAAAAGCGCGTTAAGAAGAACGTTGAACGCGGACAGGCACATATCCAGGCTTCATTCAACAACACAATCGTTACACTTACAGATACAGAAGGTAACGCTTTATCATGGGCTAGTGCCGGTGGTCTAGGATTTAGAGGTTCAAAGAAATCTACTCCTTATGCAGCTCAGATGGCAGCAGAAACTGCTACTAAGGCAGCTTTAGTACACGGTTTAAAGACTGTAGACGTTATGGTTAAGGGACCGGGAGCAGGTCGTGAGGCAGCTATTCGTGCTCTTCAGGCATGTGGTCTTGAGGTTACCAGCATTAAGGACGTTACACCAGTTCCACACAATGGATGCCGTCCACCAAAGCGTAGAAGAGTCTAATAGGAGGTAATAAAGATGGCTATTAATAGAGTTCCTGTTCTTAAAAGATGCAGATCACTTGGATTAGATCCAATTTATTTAGGAATAGATAAGAAATCAAACAGACAGTTAAAGAGAGCCAACAAGAAGGTGAGCGAGTATGGTCTCCAGCTCAGAGAGAAGCAGAAGGCTAAGTTCATCTATGGCGTATTAGAGAAGCCTTTCCGTAACTACTTCGAGAAGGCTGAGAAGATGAATGGTCAGACAGGTGAGAACCTCATGGTTATTCTTGAGTCAAGACTTGACAACATCATTTTCAGATTAGGTTTTGCCAGAACAAGAAAGGAAGCTAGACAGATCGTAGATCACAAGCAAGTTCTTGTAAACGGTAAGCCGGTTAATATCCCATCTTACTTAGTTAAGGCTGGCGATACAATCGAAATCAAGGAAAAGAACAAGTCTTCTCAGAGATATAAGGATATCCTTGATGCAACTGCCGGAAGAGTAGTTCCGGAGTGGCTTGAGGCTGATTCAGAGAATTTAAAGGGTGCAGTTAAGAACCTTCCTACAAGAGAGGTTATTGATGTTCCTGTTGATGAGATGCTTATAGTCGAGTTATACTCTAAGTAATAATTAGGCCGTATAACGCCCTCACACATAATATAACCCAAAAGGAGGGGCTTTTCAGTGTTCGATTTTAAAATACCAAAAATTGAAATTGCAGAGATGTCTGAAGACAAAAAGTATGGAAGATTTGTCGTTGAACCACTTGAGAGAGGCTACGGTACAACACTGGGTAATTCACTTAGAAGAATTATGTTATCTTCATTACCGGGTGCTGCAGTAAGCCAGGTTAAGATTGAAGGCGTGTTACATGAGTTCAGTCCGATTCCGGGTGTTAAGGAAGACGTTGCTGAGATTATCATGAACATCAAGAAGCTCGCTATCAAGAACAACAGTGAGACGAATGAGCCTAAGATTGCTTACATCGAATGCGATGGAAGAGAAGGTGTTGTAAGAGCATCTGATATTCAGGTTGACTCAGACATTGAAATACTTAATCCTGACCTTAAGATCGCTACACTTAACGGCGGTCCTGATTGCAAGCTTTTCATGGAGCTTACAATTACTAAGGGCAGAGGCTATGTCAGCTCAGAAAAAAATAAGAGCGAGGATCAGCCAATCGGCACACTTGCCATTGACTCCATCTACACACCTGTTGAGAGAGTTAATTTAGCGGTTGAGAATACTCGTGTAGGTCAGATTACTGACTATGATAAGCTTACATTAGATGTATTTACTAATGGTACACTTGCACCGGATGAGGCTGTAAGCCTTGCAGCAAAGGTACTCAGTGAGCATCTTAGCTTATTCATTGATCTTTCCGAGAATGCCAAGAAGATTGATGTCATGGTAGAGAAGGAAGACGATGAGAAGGAGAAGGTTCTTGAGATGAGCATTGATGAACTTGAGTTATCAGTTCGTTCATATAACTGCTTAAAGAGAGCCGGTATCAACACAGTTGAAGAATTGTGTAATAAGACTTCAGATGATATGATGAAGGTAAGAAACCTCGGACGTAAGTCATTAGAGGAAGTATTAGCTAAGTTAAAAGAACTTGGACTTCAGCTTAATCCATCAGAAGAATAGATAACACGAAAGGGATATCTAAATCAGCCGGATACGTTGATTTAGATATTCTAATATATAAAACATTTAAGATAGCATTTTACAGAGCATAAATAGATAATTATCAGCGGTAAATCCAAAGTGTACGCTAATAATTTTCTCTATGTGGAAATAATTTACATTCGGTAAGTAAGTCCAAAGTGCGTGGCCGGATGCACCATGAAAGAGAGGAAAATTGAAATGGCAAAGTATAGAAAACTCGGAAGAACATCAAGCCAGAGAAAGGCTTTAATCAGAAATCAGGTAACAGCTCTTTTATACAATGGCAAGATTGTTACAACAGAAGCTAAGGCTAAGGAAATCCGCAAGGTTGCTGAGGGTCTTATAGCTATGGCTGTTAAGGAGAAGGATAACTTCGAGGAAGTAACAGTTCAGGCTAAGGTTGCTCGTAAGGACAGCGAAGGCAAGAGAGTTAAGGAAGTTGTTGATGGCAAGAAGAAGACTGTATATGATACAGTTGAGAAGAAGATTAAGAAGGATATGCCTTCAAGACTTCATGCCAGAAAGCAGATGAACAAGGTTCTCTACTCTGTAACAGAGGTTCCGACAGAGGCAGCTGGAAGAAAGAAGAATACAAAGGAAGTTGATTTAGTTGCTAAGTTATTCGACGAGATCGCTCCTAAGTATGAAGGTCGTAACGGTGGTTATACAAGAATCGTAAAGATTGGACCACGTAAGGGCGATGCTGCTATGGAAGTAGTAATCGAGTTAGTATAATATATAAAATAAAAGATGCTTAACATCGTTTATTTTATATAGGCAGGAAGCGAAAGCGGATTGCCAATATGATTGATATTAAATGAATGATAAGCGAATGTTGCTAAGCAGCATTCGCTTTTTCTGAATAGAGATGTTATTTTTGCAGATTATTTCGGATTAAAATGCAGGATGATGACTGCAAAAGGGCAGTCAGATTGCGGATTAATGCAGCAAAAGAGCAGAAGACTTGGAAAAGCATATGGTTGAACGATAAGCTTAAGAGAGGACTAAAATGAATATAGTACAGGCGAAGGACCTTACATTTGAATATATAATAAGAGATGACGAGGATAATATTGAGAACGTGAAGACAGCGGTGGATCACGTTTCTCTTGATATAGAACAAGGACAGTTTATTGCTATATTAGGGCATAACGGTTCCGGCAAATCTACATTTGCAAAGCATATAAATGCACTTCTTTCACCGACAGAGGGCAGTATATGGGTGGATGGTATGGACACTAAGGATACAGATAAGCTCTGGGATATAAGGCAGACAGCCGGGATGGTATTCCAGAACCCGGACAACCAGATTATAGGAACTATAGTTGAGGAGGATGTTGGATTCGGACCGGAGAATCTTGGCGTGCCGACTGAGGAGATATGGAAGCGTGTTGATGCATCATTGGAGGCGGTAGGAATGACAGAATATCGTCACCACTCGCCCAATAAGCTGTCGGGAGGACAGAAGCAGAGAGTCGCAATAGCGGGAATACTTGCGATGAAACCTAAGTGCATCGTCCTTGACGAGCCTACAGCAATGCTTGACCCTAACGGACGCAAGGAGGTTATTGCAACGATAACCAAGCTCAACAAGGATGAGCATGTGACAGTAATTCTTATAACACATTATATGGATGAAGTGATTGGAGCTGATAAGGTTTTCGTCATGGATGAGGGAAAAGTCGTGATGAGTGGAACACCGAGAGAGGTCTTCTCGAAGGTTGAGCAGTTAAAAGCATTAAGACTTGATGTACCTCATACTACGGAGCTTGCTTTTGAGCTTGAGAAGGCAGGAATTCCCATGAAGAGAGGAATTCTTACAATATCTGAATTTACAGAGGAGCTTCTGAAAATAAAGAACCATAAAGTATTATAAAAAAGGAGTACTTCATGCTAATCATATTGGACAAGGTGAATTATGTATACAGCGAAGGAAGCGGTTTTGAGAAGAAGGCGATTGATGATGTGAGCCTGACAATAGATAAAGGTGAGTTTATAGGGCTTATCGGCCATACAGGCTCAGGAAAATCGACACTGACACAGCATCTTAACGGACTTTTGAGAGCTACAAGCGGTACGATATATTATGATGGTCAGGATATCTACGATAAGAGCTTTTTGATGAAAAATTTGCGAAGCAAGGTTGGGCTTGTATTTCAGTATCCGGAACACCAGCTTTTCGAGAGCGATGTATTTACGGACGTATGCTTTGGTCCGAAGAATCTCGGACTTGACAAAAAAGAAGTAGAATTGAGGGCATTTAATGCACTTGAGATAGTAGGATTTCCTAAGGAGTTATTTTACAATTCGCCATTTGAACTTTCAGGAGGACAGAAGAGGAGAGCAGCCATTGCGGGTGTGCTTGCGATGAAGCCGGAGGTGCTTATACTCGATGAACCTACAGCGGGACTTGACCCGAAAGGCAGGGATGAGATATTAGACCAGATAAAAAAGCTTCATGACGAGACAGGCATAACAGTAATACTTGTGTCACACAGCATGGAGGATGTGGCGAAGTATGTCGGAAGACTTATCGTGCTTGACCATGGACGAGTGATGTACGATGACGTACCGAAGAAGGTATTCAGGAATTATAAAGAGCTTGAGAGCATGGGACTTGCAGCGCCGCAGCTTACATATATACTGAATGACCTGAAGGAAAAAGGCTTTGACGTAGATACGGATGCGATAACAATGGAAGATGCGGTAGCTACCGTTAAGAAGGCACTTGGAGGTTACTAAATGTTAAGGGACATAACAATAGGACAATATTATCCGTCTAACTCAGTCATCCACAAGCTTGATCCGAGAGTGAAGCTGTTCTGGACGCTTATATACATTATTTCGCTGTTTTTGGGGCAACATATTCTTATATATGCGATAGCGGGAATTTTTCTGTTTGCATGTATCAGGATGTCAAAAGTTCCGGTGAAATTTATTCTCAGAGGACTGAAGGCAGTCTTCATGCTTCTTCTGTTCAGCGTTATATTTAATATATTTTTGACGGACGGAGAAGTTATTTTTCAGATATGGAAGATTAAAGTCACCAAGGAAGGTGTCTATATTGCGGTGGCAATGGCGGTGAGACTTGTATTTCTTATAATGGGTTCATCGCTTATGACGCTTACCACTACTCCTAATGATTTGACTGACGGACTTGAAAAGAGCCTTGGCTTTTTGAAAGTAATAAGGATACCGGTACATGAAATATCTATGATGATGTCGATTGCGCTGCGATTTATTCCGATTCTGATAGACGAGACAGACAAGATAATGAAAGCACAGCAGGCAAGAGGAGCCGATTTTGAGACAGGCGGTATTGTCAAAAAAGCTAAGGCGATGGTGCCGCTTTTGGTGCCGCTTTTTATATCTGCGATAAGGCGTGCATATGATTTGGCAACCGCGATGGAAGCTAAGTGTTACAGAGGCGGTGAGGGGAGAACTAAGATGAAGCCGTTAAAGTATAAAAAGGCGGATGGAACGGCATATATTGTGATTTTGGCATATCTTGCGCTTATGATTGTGGTAAAAATATGTTTTGTTTAAAGCTTAAATGTGGTAAAATATAGAAGTAATGTTAATCGGGAATGTCTAGCTGCCGTATGGCAGAGAAAAGGGGTAGAATATGCTTGATAAATGGATTAAACCGGAGCGGCCTGATGATGCAGAGATAAATGAAGGTATCGAGGCAGTTAAAAAGAGACTTATGGATGTGCAGATACAGGTCAAGGAAAAGAAGCTTCCGGTAATGGTTGTTTTAGACGGCTGGGATGCGGCAGGCAAGGGAAGTGTGCTTGGCAAGGTTATAAAAGAGCTTGATCCGCGTTTCTTTGATGTGAGGACTATGGACAAGACATCGGAGGATGAGTTAAGACGTCCATTTATGTATAAGTATTTTTCGCAGATACCGGAAGCAGGCAAGTTCATGTTCCTAGATGGGAGCTGGATGGATGAGCTTAATACTGCACTGCTCAACGGTACGATATCACAGGAGGAGTATGACAGAGGATGTCGTTCTGTCGAATGCTTTGAGAGACAGCTTGTGGACAACGGATATCTTCTTATTAAGTTCTTTTTTCATATCAGCAAGAAAGAACAGAGAAAAAGAATGGACGTGCTGCTCGATGACAAGAACACTAGCTGGCGTGTGACTGATAAAGATAAGTGGCAGAATAAGAGCTATGAGAAGTGCCTTAAGCAGTATGACATGTTCATGCAATACTCGGAGGGTGGAAGAACTCCTTGGCATATCATAGATGCCAAGCATCAGAAATGGGCGCAGCTTGAGCTTATGTCAGTCATGCTTGAGGAGATAGACGAGAGGCTTGAGGCGGGAATTGCGGAAGCTAAGATACCAGAAAATCAGTTCAAGCTTAAGAGCATGCCAATGCTCTCTGAAATTGACCCGGATAAAGAGATGGATGTAACAGAGTACAGAAAGGAACTTGCAAAGTGCCAGAAAAAGCTTGCGAAGCTTCACAACGAGCTTTACCGCAAAAAGATACCTGTCATAATTGCCTACGAAGGCTGGGATGCAGCAGGCAAGGGCGGCAATATAAAGCGTATTGCAGGAGCACTTGACCCTAGAGGCTATGATGTGCATCCTATAGCAAGCCCGGAGCCGCATGAGAAATCGAGACATTATCTGTGGCGTTTCTGGACAAGGCTGCCTAAGACCGGACATATAGCAATATTTGACAGAACGTGGTACGGAAGAGTTATGGTCGAGAGACTTGAAGGCTTTTGCAGCAGGAATGACTGGCAGCGTGCTTACAACGAGATAAACGAATTTGAGCGTGAATTAAAGGATTGGGGAGCAGTCATTATAAAATTCTGGGTGCAGATTGATAAGGACACGCAGCTTGCACGTTTTAATGACAGGGAGAACAATCCGCAGAAGCGCTGGAAGATTACAGATGAGGACTGGCGCAACAGAGAAAAGTGGGATCAGTATGAGGATGCTGTCAATGAGATGATACAAAAGACAAGCACTGATTTTGCTCCATGGCATATCTTAGAGTCGAATAATAAGTACTATGCAAGAATAAAGGCATTAAAGATTGTGATAAAGGAGCTTGAAAAGGCTCTCAGCCGATAATTGACAAAGATTTCACAAGACGCTTAGGCTTATCGGTGTAAAATATTTTTATGGAATGGAGATATATATGCGTTATTTGCTTCGTGTAGCTTATGACGGAACAGAATATTGCGGCTGGCAGATACAGCCGGGTCTTAGAACTGTTGAGGGCACTCTTAAGAGCGCCCTCAACAAGCTTATGGGAACGGAAGTTCCGATGATTGGTGCGAGCCGTACTGATGCAGGAGTTCACGCAGAGGGGAATGTGGCTGTTTTTGACTGCGATACGACAATTCCGGCAGACAAGATAAAGTATGCGCTCAATAACATGCTGCCTGAGGATGTTGTTGTCGTTGAATCGAAGCAGGTGGAGGATAATTTTCATCCAAGGCATTGTGACTGCAAAAAGACATACCAGTACAGGATACTCAACACACCACTGCCTGATCCTAACAGACGAAGAAATACATATTTTTATAGAGGAAGCCTTGATATAGCAGCTATGAGGGAAGCGGCAGGATATATTGTAGGTACACATGATTTTATATGTTTTATGGCAGCGGGAAGTCAGGTTAAGGATACAGTGAGAACGGTATACTCTCTTGAACTTGAAAGAGAGTATGATGTTGTGACAATGACTATACAGGGCAATGGATTTTTGTATAATATGGTCAGAATCATAGCCGGTACGTTAATCATGGTGGGAAGAGGACAGATAAAACCACAGGAAGTAAAAAATATAATTGATAAGAGGGACAGAAGGGAGGCAGGTCCTACAGCACCTGCAAAGGGGCTTACTCTCAAGGTGATTGAGTATGAATGATGAGCGTGAAGTGGGAGGCGGCAGGAACAGCTACGGCTGCTCTGATGCAGAGTACGATATTCACAAATATAAGTATAATCGTGTACTGTTTCATAACATGATGGGCTTTATGGATCTGTGTCTGGAGATGGATATTGTTGCAGGCTCAGTGATAATCATGCATGCAAGTGAACGCCCGGATTTGACAGGACTGAAGTATGATTATGAAGAGTTCATGGGGACGCTTGCAGAAGAATATATATACAGTCAGGATTACCGCTTTTTTGTGTGGCAGATGGATTTACATAATTTATCAAGGCTTAAGCAGGAGACAGAATTCAATGTGCATATAATGGGCGAATCGGGGCTGCCGGAATCCTTGAAGATAATTTTGACTCCGCTTGCGGACAAGGACGGAAATGTCAACTGTGTGTACATGAGCGCAAAAAATGTTGAGGCGGACATTCAGAGAGAGAAGCTCATGGAAAAAGAAAAAAATGCAATTTTTGCCGCCATGAGCAATTCATACCTGTGTATTGTCTACGCAGATTTGACGAAGGATATCTGTGAGATGTTTGCAAATGGGTTGGTTGAGGCGGTGCTGCCAAGACGGACTAAGTATGATAATGTGTATGAATATGTGTACAACAGAGTGCCGTATGAATATCGCGGAAAATTCGAGAAATATTTCAGCGAAGAGCGTGTTAAGCAGCATTTTAAGGAACACAGAAATTCACTTGTTCTTGAAATACCGCAGGAATTCTCTGATGGATGCCACTGGACTGAGATAAGAGCAAATGTAATCAGTCACAATGATGATGAGCTGGTTGTCGTTATATTTTTGTCTATTATTGACGAGCGTAGAAAGACCGAGATAGAGACGAAGGAAAGACTTGAAAAGATAAATGAGCAGCTTAGAAAGAACCTTATAAGTGAAGAACGTTACAGACAGGCGATGACATCAGGTGCTTCGACAGTGTATTATGTCAACCTTACTGCCAACTGCATTGTGGAAGAGATATATGAGACTGTTCGTGGGGTAAGGATTCCTTTACTAAATGAGGTTGGGCTTTCAGCTCCATGCAGATTTGATGAGTTTGCGAACAGATGGGCGGATAGAATGGTTGCCGGACAGGAGAAGGAGAGCTTTATAAAGGTCTATAACCGAGAAAGCCTGATGGAATCTTTTTTGAATGGCAAAGCTGGGATAGTACATGAATTTCAGTCAAAATTGTGTGGAGAGGATTCGATTAGGATACTTAGGCAGACAATCCTGATGGTTCGCACAGATATTGCAGGCGATGTAACGGCAATGTGCACCATAAAGGATGTTACTAAGCTTAGGGAGGAAGAATATAAGAAAAAAATATCGCTTATGAAGGCATATGAGTCAGCTAAGCAGGCCAACGAGGCAAAATCGGACTTCCTCTCACGGATGAGCCACGATATAAGAACACCTATGAACGCAATAATGGGAATGACAGCCATAGCGAGAATGCATGTAGGCGATGACGAGAAAGTCTCTGACTGCTTGAGAAAAATTGAAATGTCCAGCACACATTTGTTAGGACTGCTCAATGAGGTGCTAGATTTGAGCAAAATTGAGGCGGGCAGCTTTGAACTTACACAAGAGCAATTTGACATTGCGGATTTGATAAATAACCTTTTGGACATGTCGAAGGCTGTTGTGGATGAAAAGCATCATGAACTCAAGCTTGAGATAGAACCTCTTGTTCATAGGATTGTTGTGGGTGATTCGCAGCGCATACAGCAGGTGTTCGTAAATCTTCTTGGAAATGCTGTCAAATATACACCTGAGCATGGAAAAATACGGATAGCTCTGAGTGAAAAACAGTCGCGTTCTCCGGTGCTTGGCTGTTATGAGATGATTTTTGAGGACAACGGTATAGGTATGACTAAGGAATACATGGAGTACATGTTTGAGCCTTTTTCAAGAGCTGAGGATACACGAATTAACAAGATAGAGGGAACCGGGCTTGGACTTTCAATAGCACAGAGCATTGTCTCCATGATGGACGGCTCAATTCAGGTTGAGAGTGAAGTCAACAAGGGCTCGAAATTTACAGTCACAATTTTTCTTAAGCTGCCGGAGGATAGCTGCCGTAACAATATGATTAAAAAAGAGAAAAGCGGCAATAATACATATGATACAAATAATGCATTATATGAAGAGAATTACAAGATATACGAAGGTAAAAATGTCCTGCTGGTTGAGGACAATGAAAGAAATGCGGAGGTTGCGGCAGAGCTTATCGGGATAACAGGTGTGAATGTTGAGCTTGCCGAGAATGGAAGGGCAGCCGTAGCTAGGTATGAACAGCATGAACCCGGATATTATAAGCTTATCTTCATGGATATCCAGCTTCCTGTGATGAACGGATATGAAGCGGCAAGAAAAATAAGGTCGTCCGGCAGGGAGGATGCAAAAAGCATACCTATAATAGCCATGACAGCCAATGCTTTTACCGAGGATGTTGAGGCAGCATATGCTGCCGGGATGAATGAACATATCGCGAAGCCGTTGGAGTTTGAGAGACTTACCGGAATTTTAAAAAAATGGCTGGGATAATTCTTGACAATTACAACGAGATAGTATACTATAACTTCAGTTAGATAATACTAACTTGTGAATAATCATTTAATACTTCTTTCGGAAGGGTTTGTCTGGCCCTTCCGTTGAGGTAACATAACCGGCATGGACTGCCATGTATCGGCTTATGCATTACTATTTGCGCTGTGGTAAGGCGGAAGGGAGATTATGTCAATGAATTATCTTGAGATTGAGAAGGTTATCGGAAGAGAGATATTAGATTCAAGAGGAAATCCTACAGTTGAGGCTGAGGTATACCTCGCAGACGGAACTGTTGGAAGAGGAACTGCTCCAAGCGGTGCGTCAACAGGTGAATTTGAGGCGCTTGAGCTTAGGGACGGTGATAAATCCAGATATCTCGGAAAAGGTGTATTAAAGGCAGTTGAGAATATCAATACTATTATAAATGATGCGGTCACAGGACTTGATGCATCCGATATATATGCGGTTGACAGAGCCATGATTGAAGCTGACGGAACTAAGGATAAATCAAAGCTTGGTGCCAATGCCATTCTTGCAGTTTCGATTGCGACAGCAAGAGCGGCTTCAATATCACTTGACATTCCGCTTTATCGTTTCCTTGGAGGAATATCAGGAAACAGACTTCCTGTTCCTATGATGAATATTGTAAATGGCGGCTGCCATGCGCTCTCATCAGGACTTGATGTTCAGGAATTTATGATTATGCCTGTAGGAGCTCCATCGTTTAAGGAATGCTTAAGATGGTGTGCTGAGGTATTCCATGCACTTGCTTCCATATTAAAGGAACGCGGACTTGCAACCTCTGTAGGTGATGAGGGAGGTTTTGCACCGGCGCTTAAATCTGACGAGGAGGCTATTGAGACAATCTTAGAGGCAGTTAAGAAGGCCGGTTATGAGCCGGGACGCGATTTCAAGATTGCGATGGATGCGGCTTCATCCGAATGGAAGAGTGAGAAGGGCAAAGGCTTCTATAAGCTTCCGAAGGCGGGAACTGAGTATACTGCGGAGGAGCTTATTGAGCATTGGGTTAAGCTTTGCGGGAAGTATCCTATAATCTCAATCGAGGATGGACTTGATGAGGAGGATTGGGAAGGCTGGCAGAAGCTTACTAAGAGACTTGGAGACAGAGTACAGCTTGTAGGTGATGACCTTTTTGTTACTAACACTGAGAGACTTGCAAAGGGCATAGATCTTGGCGCAGGAAATGCAATACTTATAAAGCTTAACCAGATTGGCTCAGTGTCGGAGACTCTTGAAGCAATCAAGATGGCTCATAAGGCAGGCTACACTGCCATATCCTCACATCGTTCAGGAGAGACGGCTGATACGACAATCGCAGACCTTGCGGTTGCTCTTAACACTTGTCAGATTAAGACAGGAGCACCTAGCCGCTCTGAGCGTGTTGCAAAGTACAACCAGCTTCTGAGAATTGAGGAGGAGCTTGGCAAGGCAGCAGTATATCCGGGAATCAAGGCCTTTAATGTGAAGCAGTGAAAATGGGCTGCTGTGAATAGTGGCGAGATAACGGATAACTATATTAATAATTGAAAGTGAGATTAATATTTTGGCGTGTGCAGATTTGATTATCTGTACACGCCTTTTATAGTTAATTAATTGGATTCATGTGTCAAAGCATGGCATGTGAACTTAATTGTGTATAACGTGTTATGCTGATACATTTTACGACTTTTGGGAGAAGCTTAGTTGTTCTTAGGACTCTGCCTGCTGATTAGCCAAAAGCAGCATGGATGCTGCTTTAGAAGCCATGCATACAAGGATGTATGCCGGCTTCGCTGGCGAACGAATAGAAAACATTTATCAGAGTCCTTAGAACAACTTGCTTCGGACAACGGAGCTAAAATGCATAAGCATAACACGTTATACACTCACATAGATAATTAATGGGTTGCTTTGGCTTTGTGTTCTGCGCGGTATTTTGCCGGAGTCAGTTTATACTGCTCATGGAATATCCGGTAAAAATAGCCTTTGTTATGGTAGCCGATGAGCTCCATTATATAGTCTATGCTGTAGCTGGTAGAGCGCAGAAGCTCCGCTGCTTTCTTTAACCGGCACTGTTGCAGATATTCCGTATAGGTGAGTCCTGTCCGGGTCTTTAGTAATCTGTTAAAGTAATCTTCCTGAAAATGAAATTCATCTGCAAGTGACGCAAGGGATATGCCTGCAAGATTTTCATTGATAAATTTTGTGATTTCGTCAAATAAAATCCCATTCATTTCATGGCGAAGCTTCTGAGAGATAGAAAAATCATACTGAGTGCTTAGTATGTAAAATATTCTTAGAAGAAGCCCCTGACATATATAAGGAGAAGCCTCGTCATGGCGTTCAAGTTCGGTTAAAAGCTGCATCAGAGTGCTTTCGATAAGGGATGAAGCATTTTCGCTGCCTGCACTAGAAGCGGCTGCGCCTGATGAAAGCTTCGCATTGCTTACGGATACAGCCTGTGCAGACAGTGGCTTAAAATGCAGATATTGTTGGAGAGATTTTTGCTTAAGCAGTGCCGTCTTTAAAAATGATGATATTCGTTCGGTGCTTACCTGTTTTTCCATAACACCATCGAACATGATATTGGTGATTCCGAGGAAGAGTATGGCAGCGGGCTTTTCGCCCAGTATTTCCTGATGCTGGCAGTTCCTGTCTATAAGACAAAGCTCACCTTTATGGAATACATATTCGTTTCCCAGAATTTTTTGCCTGTATTCTCCGTCAATTATGTAAAATAATTCGAGATATTCGTGGGAATGCATCTGGGTTCTCATTCCCGGTGTGAATTCCTTCGAGTAGATAAAGTGCGGCTCGGATGGACGGATGGTTGCCGAGACGACGTGTTTCGGATTTATCTCCCATATGAGTGCGAAGATGTGCTCGGACGCCGGAAGGGGATAGGGCTTTATCTCCGTTTCGTGCGGAGCGTACTCAGGACATACAATCCTAAACTGCTCAAGGCTGTCAGTCAGAGGGATGTATTTTCCTTCATATATAAGTTCGTGAGTGTACTGCTTTAAATCCATATGCGGACTCCTTATGGTTAAACATTTCTGATTTGAACATTGATATCATCATAATATATAGGAAAAAGAGGTTCATTTCAATTACTATTATCTGCTTTTCACATTTTTTTAACATTACCCACAGATTTTAAACACAGATATTCTGTATATTGGGTCACATAAAGAACAGCGACTTAATACAGGAGGTTTTTAAAATGAGAAATAGAAAAGCAGCAGCACTTGGGTGCACAGCATTACTTATAACAGTTATGATGACAGGTTGTGCGGCAAAAGGGAATGACAGCTTAGCTGCAACATCACAGGTGAGTGAAAGTACAGCCCGGACAACCACGGAAAATACACAGAATGGGAAAACAGAGTTTAAAAGAAAATAAGATTTTTAAAGCTGCCATTATCAAAGCAATTCCGATAATGTGCAGCTATTTTTTTGTAAGCATGGCTTACGGCATGATGATGCAGAAAGCAGGGTTTGCATGGTACTATTCATTGTTTACAAGCCTTACGGTCTATACAGGGGCATTTCAGTTCGTTCTGATAACATTTTTAAGCAGCGGAGCATCCTATCTTACCATAGCTGTCACTGCATTGTTGATGAACAGCAGGCAGTTGTTTTATTCGGTAACATTTGTCGAGGATTTTAAGAGGATGGGGCGCAGAATGCCATATATGATTCACACGATGACTGATGAAACCTATGCCGTCAACTGTACCATAAAGGAGCAGGGAAAAGAGCGCTATGACATGATGTTTTTTTGTCGCGCTGATAGCAAGGATAAGCTGGATGATAGGAGCGGTTGCGGGAGGAGCGATTGGGCAGTTGATACCGTTTGAGCTTAAGGGTATTGATTTTTGCATGACAGCATTGTTCATTATTATATTCATTGACCAATGGGAGAAGACGAAGGTGCATTTTCCTGCTGTGAGCGGCATTATTGTGGCGGTAATCTGCCTGTTGATATTCGGTGAGTCGGCATTTATGCTGCCTGCACTCATTATTGTATCTGAGATATTGATTCTTACAGGAGCCGGAGGCGGTAACGGCAAAGAGAAAAATATAAGTGAGGGGAGCACATCCGGCGAAGAGCAAGAAAATGACATCGTAAAGGCAGGTGGAAGAAGTGGACGTTAAATATATTATCGCAGCGATTTTATTATCCGCAGTCATAACATTTTTTCTCAGGGCATTGCCTTTCCTGATTTTTAACGGAAAAAACAACCTGCCTGACAAGGTGTCTGCACTTGGAAAAATTCTTCCTTCGGCTATTATGGCTGTGCTCATTGTATATTGTTTCAAGGGTGTCATAAAGGAGCCTGTCAGTGAAGGCATCCCTGCGGTGATAGCATCGGCAGTAGTTATTTTTACATATAAATGGAAGCACAATACGCTTGCAGGCATATTTGCAGGGACTGTGTGCTATATGATGTTACTGGGGTTAATCGGTTAGGAGAGAGGATATATAGGCGGCTCCGTGACAATTACCAACACGGAGCTCTAGGGGTAATCGGTTAGATAAAGAGGATATATAGGAAGGGTTGGAAATTACCGGACAGTAGGATTATGGTATAAACAACAGGTTAAAAGTTAAGTTAAAAGATTTGCGGCTGTAAAATGTACACGATTAAGAAATGTGATAGTGGATAAGCTCTGTATTATGATGCAGAATTGTGGATAAGCATTTAAAAATGTTTATAAAAAGCTTAAAAAGCCGTTGACATCGCGAACAACCTATTATATAATGTAAAACTGTGACAGTACGAAAGTAAATGTTTAGCCAAAGCCCCGGTACGACATTTTACTATATACTTTCGCCGATTATACGGCACGTTATCGGTCTTATCGCCGATGACATCCTATATGTTTGAATTAATATACGCTTTTGAAAATTTCAAGGAGGTTGACCAATGAACACATTTATGGCTAGTCCATCAACAATCGAGAGAAAATGGTATGTAGTTGACGCTACAGGATATACATTAGGCCGTCTCGCAGCTAATGTTGCAGCAGTACTTAGAGGCAAGAATAAGCCTACATTTACACCAAGCCTTGACACAGGTGATTATGTAATCATCGTTAACGCTGACAAGGTTAAGGTTACAGGTAAGAAGTTAGATCAGAAGATTTATTATAATCATTCCGAGTATGTTGGCGGTATGAAGGAGACAACACTCAGAGAGCTTATGGCTAAGAAGCCAGAGAGAGCTGTTGAGTTAGCAGTTAAGGGTATGCTTCCAAAGGGACCTCTGGGAAGAAGCATGTTTACAAAGCTTCATGTATATGCAGGCCCAGAGCATGAGCAGGCAGCTCAGAAACCAGAAGTTTTGGAATTCAAGTTTTAATTGAAGGAACTGAAAGGAGGAAAATATAATGCAACAATCATGGAAAATTGCATTTGCCTACATAGGTGTTATTGTAGGTGCAGGACTCTCAAGTGGACAAGATCTTCTACAATATTTTATAAGTTTTGGCCAAATAGGTCTTATTGGTGTTCTATTACTAGGTCTATTAAATGCCGCATTTGGTAAAATCATGCTTTCTTTGGGGAGCTACTATCGTGCAGACAATCATGAAGAAGTTTTTACACAGATTTCCCATCCGATCATTACAAAAATCCTTGATTTTGTTCTAATCGCTGGTAGTTTTATTATGGGCTTCGTTATGATAGCCGGTGCAGGATCAAACTTAGAACAACAATTTGGACTTCCTTTTTGGATTGGCGGATTAATTTGCTCACTTTTAATCATAACCGTATCATTTATGGACTTTGATAAAATTACCAATGTTCTAGGTGTTTTTACACCTATTATGATTGTAATGATATTCATCATTACAGGTTACTCTTTTATTGGTAAAAGTCATGATTGGGCTGCGTTAGATACTATAGCCCACACAATCAAACCAGCCACAAGCAATGTATGGTTTTCTGTCATTAATTATTATTCTCTATGTGCTATGACAGCTGTTTCTATGGCCTTTATTTTAGGTGGTTCTGTTGTTCGTATTGGTATTGCTGAAAAAGGTGGCACTCGTGGCGGCCTATTAGTCGGATTAGTTGTTTTTATAGCTGCTATCTCTATTTTTGCCAATCTAGATACAGTAAAAGATGCAGATTTGCCGATTCTTGCTATTGCCAATCAAATTCATCCTTGGCTAGCATATATATATGCAATCACAGTCTTTTCACTTATTTTTAATACAGCATTCTCTCTTTTTTATTCTATTGCTAGACGTTTTGCCAACGGCAGCACAAAAAGAATGAGAATTGTTATTATTTCTGTAGTAATCATAGGATATATATGTAGTTTCTTTGGTTTTAAAGATTTGATTAGTATCCTCTACCCAATTCTCGGTTATATGGGACTATTACTCCTAATTATTCTTATTTATGGCTGGCTCCGTGATCGTAAAGATATCATTATGGAAAAACTCTTCCGAAGAAAGATGCTCCATTTATCATTAAAAAAACATAGTCCTCACAAAAATCTTTCAGAAAAAGAACGTGAACTATTCCATACATTAGGTGATATTAGTCAAGCAGATACAAAATCTCTTAAAGAAGATATTCATAATGAAGCAAAAGAAATACTTTCAAATACGGAAACAGTTCAAGAGCTAAAAGACTATGTAGAAGAGCATCTCTCAATAGACGAAGAAGTTATACATCAAAATATCAATATCCTACAAGAACAACAGGAAGAATCAAAATCAACTGAATCTTCTAAAGGTAGACCTATCGAAAAGTCCAATATAAATAACAATGAAGTAAAATGAACAACGAGGAAATAATGACAGGTGTGGAATTAGAAATTATACTAAAAGCTGGAAAAATACTACTTAGCAGTGGCGCCGAAATCAGTCGTACAGAGGATACTATGAACTACATAGCACGAGCTATGAATTTTAAAGATTTAGAAGCCTACGTATCCAATAGAGGTATTTTTGCAACTGCTAAGAAAGCTGATGGAACTGAAATTACTCGTATTTATAACGTTCCTGAAGTCGATATTAACCTCAGTAAAATTGAATCTGTTAATGCTCTCTCCCGACGTATCACACAAAAAAATATTACTATTGAGGAGATTGAAAGTGAACTTAATCAAATTGATACCATGTCAGACTATTCTTTTTTTTGGAGATTAGTAGCTTATACATTAGGAGCTTCGGGCTTTAGCTATGCAATTGGTAGTTCTATAACAGACTCTATAATTGCAGGTATTATAGGCTTAATATTAGGCGTCTATATGTGTACCATCAAACGCATACTTAGCTCTGATGTATTGATTACCATTTTAGGTAGTATTCTAATAGCCTTATTGGGTAATCTCTTTATCCACTTTGAATTAGGCTCCAACCTATCAGTTATATTACTAGGAGCCATGATTGACATTGTTCCCGGAGTTCCTTTCGTCAATGCTATTAGAGAGTATAGCCAGAATAACTATAATACAGGAATAACCCTTATGATGGGCGCGTTACTTACCTGTATTTCAATGGCTGTAGGGGTCGCAGTAGTACAATCACTACTCTTCAACACACAAATGATTCCTCTTTATACCTCTAATTTAGATACTAATTCCTTAACCTCTATGTTTATGCGTAGTATAATGGCTGGTATTGGTACTACAGCATTTGCAATCTTATTCCGTGTAGCTAAACAACATTTTATCGATTGTACAATATTAGGATTCATCTCATGGTTCTTGTTCTTAACATTATCTTCACTACAGTCTAATGTTATGCTCTCCATATTCATCAGTGGTTTTATCATCGCCATAGCATCAAGAATATTGGCTGTTAAACGGAAATGCCCTGCTATAGTTTTCCTAATGACTAGCTTATTCCCTTTACTACCAGGACTCAGCTTTTATCGATCCATTTATTATATGCTAATGGGACAAGAAACTATTGCCATTAGCTTCGCAAAAGAATCCTTTTTGATAGCTTTTACAATTGCTATATCTATCGTAATTGTAAAACATATAAAACCACTACGAATCAAAAAACACACTTATAAGTAATATAACCTTATAACAAATTCATGTAAATTACTTGCACAACAAAAGAGGTTCCTATAAGTCACTACTGTGACCATTAGGAACCTCTTTTATTTATAACTATATTGTGCTAATTAGATATCACTTATTTATAACTGAACTGCGCATCCATAATCATTTGGCGCAACTGCTCAATGCGAATACCTTCAGGTAGCTTTTCTCTATAAAACTGCAACTTATAGTAGTATCGAGTATCTTCATAATCAGTAATTAATACCATATCCGTCCTATTATGTAATGGCCAGCCATACATAAATTCGGCTAGTAAACTACGCACACCATCATTATTGACCTCTATTACATCATGCTTAACAGGCAATACCATCTTTACGGTAGGTTCAGGAACCGTCCTATCTTTAACAATCTCATTAACCTCAGCATCTAACGTGGAACTCGTACTATCGATAGATCTAGCCTTTACATGCATAAATACCCCATCAGAGGTTCTAAACACTCTACCATCGATGTCCTTTGTTTCACCCTGCGTTTCGATAGCATTCTTTAATACTCGGAATTGATACGGTCCATAAAACTTTGTATCTGTAATAGCAGCTAATGCCGCATCATATTGACCATTATGTACATTCGTAACATGCATAAAAGGCTTTATATCGCTAGCTTGTGAAAGCATCGGTACGGCTAAACACAAACCTAAGCTTATTAATGTAATACAACGTTTCATATGAGTCTCCCTCTCCCTAAAAACTATTATCTTATTTGTATTGTAACATAATTAATCTATTCCATTATAATAGTTACAAAACGAAAGAGGTTCCTATTGGTCACCTAGGTGACTATTAGGAACCTCTAATCTATTTACTTTTATTATTGACAACACTATATTGAACTTGAGGCCTCTAAATGGGTCCAGCCTTTGCTAATCAACTCGAGGATTGGCGGTGATCAATATGAGTACATTCAAAGTGTTATCGTTGATGATTTCCTTTGGCATACTTGTGGCGACCATTATCATGGCAGCAAAGTGATTGACCTCTAGCTGAAAGCTAGCTTTCTAATTGGGGCATGAAAAAAGGCCCGACATAGAAGTCAGACCGTTTCTTCAACATTAAATTCTAGAAGCGAAGTCTGGCGTCGAAACCATTTATGCCTCACTTTGATATAAATTATATCATATCTAAACAGGGAAAGGAATCGTATGATTTCTTTCCCTATTTTATTTATAAAAAATAAGGATTAGATAAACCAAACATCCTCTTGATACATATTACCAGTGTCAGATAATGTTGCATCTGTAATTAATTTACGTAACTGCGCCTTAGTATATGCACCATTATCTAAAGGATATTGGATTGAATTTTGATACTTAAAACTGTCATCATAAGTAGTAAACATCAATATACCTTGTCGATTATCTAATTCAAGATCTAGTAATAAACCTGGCATACCATCATTCCAAACAAAGGAATGGCTACCTTTGGTAATCTTTGGGGATCCAGGAAATCCAAAGAACTCAGCAGTCTTATTATCTATTTTATGTAACAGATCAATTTCGTCAAATGAACTAAATATACCCTTTTCCAAATTATTTGCAGGGTCAATCAAAATTTGTTGCCTTATATCTTTATCAACTGTGAAAGTCACACCATCTATCTTAACATTAGGGTTATTTTCTTTAACGGCTGTTTTAGGAACTCTAAAAGAATATTTCTTATAGTTTTCTACTCGGCTATAGTCATCTAAATCTCGAAGAGAATGAATTGAAGGCAATACATAATTAGCCATTATTTTATTAATATCATTGGATGTGACTAGCTCCGTTGCACGGGGATAAAGGATAACATTATACTCTTGATTTGGATGTTTACTCAGTTCAAAATTTAAGCCTATAATATCCATCTCTACAGCCCCACTAAGTGTTGTCTTTCTCAAGTAACCTTTACTAAGGCCATCATATTTAAAAGCCACGTCTGTTTTATCAGTAGTGTTTGGTGTTTTATTTTCAATAACACCCGCTGCAATCATAGGTGATTCAACTAAATAATGAGCATTTGAATTAGGAAAATCAGTTATAGCCTCCTTCTGTATTCCACTAAATGGAAGTGTAACTGATACCCCACCATTATCATTATGTAAATTTACAATTGTATTGCCATCGAATTGACGACGCTTGATAGAGTATAAATCATTTTTAAAGGATTCAACTTCATCATCATTAACAGCAGTACCAAACCTTTTATGTATTCCCTTTTTCGATATAATCGAATCTATTATCTTTCTAGTTT
>OGOW01000467.1_pt1 | contig 46565 bp, 50 predicted proteins | sample 1552781 | NCBI WGS metagenome assembly OGOW01 (sample SAMEA2580145, study PRJEB22360) | human gut metagenome | biome: human gut; feature: human-associated habitat; material: faeces | place: Denmark | collected 2008/2010
GTCAGGTGCTTCAGCATTCGTATCATCCGCCGCAAATGCGGCTGTTGGCAATGATACTTCATAGCTTGGCGCGGTGACAGTCGACTGCTCCGCATCCTCCTCTGATTTAGGTAGGATCGTTTGGGTTTCACCGGTGTCAGGTGCTTCAGCATTCGTATCATCCGCCGCAAATGCGGCTGTTGGCAATGATGCGAGTAGCATTGCCGCTACTAACAACCCTGTTAGGATTCGTTTTTTCATATTGATTTCTCCTCCTATTTAACGCTATCAACCAGTCAAAGCACTGATGAACAGCGCATATGAACAAAAAACAAGACGTAAAATGCAGAGAATACCTCATAATTTGCGTTCTGTGGTACTTTATTGCATAACGTCTGAATATCCACTAATTTTACGCTGAGATTATAACATTGCAGTATACCGTTTGCAACGGCTATTTCACAAAATCGACGAGAATCTATAACCTGTCACATTACCTCGGATTTTTTACGTCAATTTGTGAGGAATTGCGCTACAACGGTGTTTTGAACTGCGATAAATCTCACAATATGAGATTGTATACCACAGAACGCAAACTATGTTATCACAAGTCCCAATCGCCCCATTTGGCGTGCGTGAATAGCCCCGCTCTCTGCCGTATAAATGCGGGTGGTGACAATGCTGGAATGTCCCAAAATGTCAGCGAGGCGGCTCAAATCACGCTCCAGCGAGTAAAAAGTGCGGGCAAACAGGTGGCGCAAGCTATGGGGAAAGACCTTCTCTGGCGCTACCCCAGCACTTTCGCACAGGACCTTCATATCTCGCCAGATATTTGACCGGTCTAACGGCCTACCCGTCCGGGTGGTGAATACCACCCCGGCGGTCTTTTTTTGTTTTCGCACATAGTTCCGAAGAAGCTGACGCAGTTTGTCCGGCAGGAACACCATACGCCGTTTGCCTTTGCTGCTGATCTCGACCCTGCCGTTCTGTACGGACTCAACGGTAATAAAGCGCAATTCTGACACACGGATACCCGTAGCGCAGATGGTCTGAATGACAAGGGCAAGGCGCTCGTTGTTCTTCCGTTGTGCTTCCTGTACCAAACGGTCATACTCTGCTTTCGTCAGCTCTTTTGATTCATCTATAAATAATGCTTTCTGCACTTTCAGCAGTTTCACAGATAGCCCTTGCCAGCCATAAAATCGAAGATAGCCGTTGACGGCGATAAGCATGGAGTTCACCGTGGCTGGAGCATACTTGCTGATAAGCAGTTCTTTCCAGTCAATCAGTACAGATTTGTTCAGCGGCGCATTGTGCAGGTAGCCGCAGAGTTCATTCAGGTCATGCCTGTATTTCTGAAGTGTAGCAGCAGACCGCTCCTGCTCCCGTAAGTGGGTCAAATATCTGTCAATCATGGTTATCGTTACAGCGGGGTGTTTTTTCGACATATCAAAATGTAACACAATAAACATTGTGTTACATTTTTTACATCTCCCTGAAAATATAGGGTCTTCTATTTTCTTGCTCTGTGACTGGAATTATAGTTAATCTCCTGTTCAGATATTTTTGAAGCTTCCTGCTCCGGTTTTATCTCCTTCAATTTCTCTTCTATTGCCTGAGATATCTTATCCGCAGTTTCCTTAATCAACTCCAAATGCTCCTTAAGTTCCGATACTTCCTTGTCCTTGCTCCACCCGGAAATATACCCGAAAGAATACTCCGAAGTATCCAATCCGATCATCTGCGCTACCCAGTAGGCAACAGATTCTGCCTGTACTTCTCTACTGGATCGATCAAACTTATCTTCTTTGCTACCGTGCCCCAATGTCGCATGAGCAATCTCATGAATCATAGTTTTTATTGTCTGCAGTTGCGGTAGAGATTCTTTTATCACAATCTTTTGTTCTACAAAGCTAAAATATCCCTTTGCTTCCCCTTGTATATCTTCATAATATACAGGTACTGGACTGATTTCTTCCAATATCCTCTTGATATCTTCAAAAGATTCCACCTGTTCGCTTAATTCTGTTGCCAATGAGGGCAATGGATCTCCTTGGGTCTGTGCTACATCAAAGACATATACCGGGATAAAAGTCTGATACTCTTTGGTAACGATCTCCGTTTTCTGTTTCCCGTTTTCATCCAATACCGCCTTGTGGTTGTCGTCATACAGCTCTTCTTCAACTTCCACCTTCCCTTTTGAGGGTGCCAGGATCATAATTCCCTTTTCCCCCTTATTAACCACACGGTTAAATTCCTTCTGCCATTTCCTGTAACCGCAGACAAGCGAAGCCTCTGGATACTGGCTGGCAATCAGAATACAATTATTTATACTGTATCTGGGAAACTTGGACATGGCAGCGATGTATTCCTTGTACTTTTCCGAAGAGAATATTTCTCGCACCCCATTTTCCAGCTTCTGCTGAACAGCACTCATTTTTTCTTCTCTTGTTTTTCTTTCTGCCATCCGATCACTTCCTTACTGCTTTCATCCGCACAAGCTGCTTAATTAACTCCACCATGTTCTTGTCAAAGTAATCTCTGATTGTAAGCACCGTAGTCAGAATTGTCAGGTATTCATCATCTGCATTATCACTGTCATTATTGACAAATTGCTCTATGTACTTTTCATATAATGAGTCGATAAGATCAATACCGTTGATTCTGGCACAACGGATATAAGTCTTTTCCGCTTCTGTGAACTCTATTCCTGCCTCTTTTACCTCCTGAATGCACTTTTCATATTCAAACATAGTCTCTCTCCTTCCTTACTTCCTGTTTACTGATTAAGTGGGCTATGTTTGTGTATAATCCGCAGTTTTGAGCAATAAAATAAGCATCACACTGGATGCTCATTTCCTTTCTTATGACTCATCTGCCTTTACTACAAATTTTTCTGCAATCTTTTCCGCTTCTCTCATATCCTCTAGTATGCTTACAAAAAAATTCACAGATTCTTTTTCTGATTTATCCCCTTTTGCTTTCGCTATAGGCAACTTGTTTTTTATATGATACTCTATATCTCCACCAGTTATTCCGTTGAGGGTGTAATTACTATCAATAAGGTTAACCATATTATATTCATTAGTATTAATCCATCTTCTGCTACATTCCAAGACAAATATTCTAGTCGTATCATACGCTTTAAACATATCTATTCCTGTTCCAGAAAAATAATCATGTCTTGACCAGTGACGCATTATTCGCTTTCTAATGTCACATGATTGTCCAATATAGCAGACATGATATTCATCCAATACAAGAACATAAATGCCTTCTTTTTGTTTATACAATCCCAAATCCTTAACTTCTACCAATTTTTTGTATTTTTTCTTAAGCTTATTTAATTGAGCCTCGAAGATTTCTGCATCATTTGTATGTAGCTGGCTCAATTTTTTTGAATAATTCAGGTACCGAACAAGCAAATGTGTAAAGTTACCCGTCTGACCTTTTGCATAATTTTCTATCATTCGATTAAGATATCTATTTAATGTCTCTTCAATACTGAATTTAAAACCACCAGGACAACTTATCTGCACTCCAAAATATTCTGTTTTAACTCTTTCCCTTATTGTTTCTTGATTCATCACTGCGATACGATAATAATACCGTGGAAAAGTTTTTCCTTCAATCCACTTAATTCTGTCAAATATCTCATTAAACGTACCTGTCATTGTACATATAGGCTCATCTTTTCTGTCATACTCTATAACACTGATTGCCGTATTGGGAGTGTTTTCATTAATATACTCCGCAAATTCTCTAATAAACATCATTGTTTCAAGTAAACCATTTTTGGATTCAATTTCTTTCTTTTTTCCCTCTTCTGCCATTCTATTGCCCCCCTAATTAAAACATTAACTTTCTTCCCTACATCTGTCATAGGATTTACAAGTTGGACAAAAACACCGGTATCCCTTCTTTTGATGAATCTGATTTTTTAACCAATATGTGATTCTACCTATCATAATATCATACCTCCTACACATTTTGACATACTATCTGCTTTCTAAACATAATTTTGTCATAGATAATGTACTATAATCCGTTCTTTATCTATGATGCCTGGGTCTTACTAACATTTCCGTATTCTCCGCCACTGCACTTTTCTTAAGATCCAGTTTCCGATAATCTGTTTCAAAGGATACCTCTTCCTTTGGGAGGAGTTTCTTATTTGCAAAACTGAAATATTCACTGTTATCGCCACCCACAATAATATGATCCAACAACGGAATCCCCACCATCTGACATACCTTCGATATCTGATCGGTAAACATGGTATCATGTTTGCTGGGGTTCAATGTACCGCTTGGATGATTATGCATGATAATCATACCTGCTGCATTTGACAAAATTGCCGTTTTCAGCAACTCTCTTGGCTGTGCAATCGTCTGGTCTATTACACCTATACTACAAATACTGCAGTTAATCGGAATTCCATTCGTTTTCACATTTATAATGCACAGCACTTCCCTATCCATTTCACAAAGATATTCTCCCAACAATTTTACCGCATCCCCGGGGTTATGGATTTCGTTTTCACTCATGATCGGTGCATCTTTTACCAGCCGGATGGATGCCATTTCCAACTGTCCCTTATATACCGGCTTAAAATTATTCATCGTCACCCTCCAGACTGATCTCAATAATAAAATCGTTCTCTTGAGAATTGATAAGTTGTACCAATTCTTCCATTGTGTATTCTTTTTCTGTATTCGTCATCTTTTCTCCTTTACCGGTGCTGTCTGTGTCGTGCTGGTGCCTTCTCAATGTCATCACAAATACATGGCATTTGCCCCTCTACACGGAGATTAGGAATCAGGTTCTGCAGTTCTATCATATATCTGACGGCTTCCGCATTTTTTCGCGTCTCAGGATAATATTTAAGCATTTCAAGATGCATGACACCACCATAAATCACCTCAAAGTCCTCAATTTCCTCTCCGTGATCATCCTCTGTACAGATGTTAATGGCTTTGATTCCATTCAGATTGCAAGCTGGAATGCTCTCCCAAAGTCTTACTGCCTCTTCTGCGCTTTTTATTCCTGTGAAACTTTTTCCCAAATCGTGGAATTCTCCACACTCATATACGGATAATGTAGTCTTCATTCTTTTCCTCCCATAAATTTCCCATGCAACAAATTTTTTATATCCTCCAACTTTGTCATAATACAAATTCGATCTGTATCTGTCAGACTTTCCTTCATTGCTATTACTTTAAGATCTTTTTCGATAGCATCCAGCTTATGTATCAGTTCCCTGTATCGGATGGTTGGTGGACGAATATCTTTTTTACTGGACATCAGATATCTGACATACTGCGACTTCGTCATTCCCACTTTTTCTCTGGCTGCATCCAAGGCACAGACTTCGTCATCAGTCATGGACAAAAACACTCTGCTCATATACTGTCCCCCCTAAAATGGATACGGTTCATCATCCATCGGAGGCATGGAAAAACCATCATCCGGTAAATCAACACTGTCACCTGCAGGTGCACTCTCTACAAAATCCGGCTTACTCACTGGTTCTTCCCGTTCCTGACCCTTATTCCTTGCGCTATAAGTATACTGACTTGCCGGGAGTCCTACACTTTTTCTCAATTCATTGATTTCGTCAATCGGAACCAGCTGAAATTTTGTCTTTTTCCCATCATATTCTGCAGTAATGTACCATTTCCCTTCGATCAATTCCCTCGCAAGTTCCAGCTTCATCTTAAATTCACTTGCCTGTGCAAACTGGCTTAAGAAGCCCACAGTATTTTCATAAGTGGTACACACATCCGGGTCTTCCAAAATATAGATCAAAAGATCAGCATTGATACAATGTTCCCCGGCATAATTCAGCAGCCGTTCCACATTTGTATTGTGGTACTCTGAGTTCATGGCATACATCATGAGTTTTTCCTGATTCGTAAGCTTGTCGGACTTTATAATTTTATTGAGGGAAATGAACCGGTTCTGTAAAATTTCCTTTCGTTTCTCCTGTCTCTTATCGCTAACCGGGCTGACTGATCCATAGGACTGTTCAAACTCTGCTACTTCTTTATTGTCCCGGATTCTCTTTGAAAAAAATCTCCTTGTGCCAACAGTCTTCATTGTTCTAAGCGCATAGTTTCTCTCTGTCAGTTCCCTGCCCAGATCAAATCCCTTCTTTTCCGGGTCATCTGATTCCAGTTCTTCATAAAAAGAATCCAGTTCCCCACCGTACTTTGCCACACACGCATCCACATCAAGGTAATACTCTGGGTCAACCAAAAACAAACCATCAGACATTTTTTCTTCCGGTCCCACCTCAATCGTACTTGCCACTAAGACCTTACGCTCCAGTTCTCGCCTTACCTTTTCCTGTATTTCCTCGTCTTTCTTTTGGGACGGAATTAACCTGTCTCGTAACCCCAGTCCCTCGATCAGTTCCAACAAAATTTCTGCAAAGCTTTCTTTTTCAAATTTTACCCTGTCCTGATTCACCGTAAGGAATGGGGGATCCGAACTTAAGTACTCTATTCGTCTCTGCAGATTTCCACCAGACAGTCCCTTTTCAAGGCGTAATGCATCTCTGATACCGGAGATTGTCTCTTCCCCATTTGCCACTAATTCATAGATTTCATAAAAATCCACGAATTTCTTGAGCTTTGACATATCCATTGGCAATGCCCTCCTTTCGTCATTCAACCATATGTGGGGCATTTATGCAGCCAATCCGTATTAGTCCGCAAGCGGAATTGTAATTTTCTTTATAAACATTTTTTCTGTAAATTTTCGTGCGACTGCACAAAGAAATTCCGCTCCCGGAATCGCCGAAAGTATTGAAAATACTGCACGGTTCCAAAAGCGGAATCAGGAACGACATATAGAAGGAAATACTTAAAAATAATAACAGGATACGCCTAAAGTTGCAGGCAATTTAGACAAACCATCTGCCTACGGCATCTGGAATAGGGGGCTCCCTATAACCCCACTATGCCCTCTCCTAAAAAATCTATCGTCAATTTGACGTCTGTGTCTTCATCATATTGACGTCATTCTGACATATTCTTTTCGATTTAAATCTATTCTTCCACTATTTCTAACTTTGCTAATTGTACACTCTACTATTACCTCGGTCCCATAAACTTATCTCCGTTAAGATGAATCATATGCTCTGGCATTTCAGCAATCCAAACTTCTGTCTCCCAAGCTAAGTCTTCTGCGAACTTCTTATATGTTTTGAAGTCTAAAAATGCAGTAACAAATATCTTTCCTGCCTTTACATTCCGTGTTAAATCCTCGATTTCCAATATTCGTTTCGGGTCCATCGGGCCAACAGAAGTAACCGACTCAACAAAATATATCCAATTCTTGTCTTCTCGATACAAGACTACATCTGGCATTTTATCATGTAATGTAATTTCAAAACCTAGTTTTGAAAGTTTATCAGTATTCTTTACAAGATCTTTTTCTATTGTATCTCCAACATATAAGCATTCAGAATTAGGCGCAAATCTTGGTGCGAATTCTTCAATAATTGCCTTCTGTAGCTCATTATGCTTGCCAACGGAAAAATTAAAATCATCTCCATTAATTTTTACGGGCATCATGGTCATTTTCTTTTTTGATGCGTATATATCTACTAATTTCTCATGATATGTTAAAAATGTGCTCAATGAAGCATTCCATTCGCTGGAATTGATTTTTCTTATAAGTTGCAAAGTCTCATTTGTAAGTCTATATCTGTAATTAGGACTATTTGTCGCTTTCCCATTATCTTCAACAAGTGCAGCAGTACGAAATCTGTGAAGCGCTTGTTTTCTGAATGTTTCGCGACTGTTCTCTGCATATGATGCACCATAATAAATATTTGCGAACTGAAGTATATCGTGGATACGTATCCACTCATTGGTAGCTTCATTCCAAGACGTTTCCGGCTTTACCCCCGCCATTGCCAAAATTACATAACAACATATGTCTGCCTGTTGCTGTTTAGGCATACCTATGTTCTTTAGAAATTCTCTTGTATCTGAAATCTTATCCATAGTATTCCTCCAGAATCAGGTTACAACTTTTCTCAGAAAAGTCTCCAATCTTTATCAGCTTTCTTCCCATCTCTTGAATCGTTTCGAGTTCTGGTACTGGCATATTGTTTACCTCTGTAGAATTAACCTGCGTTGAACCATTAAGTATCCTGTAATATTCATCATATATTGTTGAATTAAATAATACATACAGACCATATACTAAGCATTCTGATATTTCCGTCATTATGCCATCAATAAAATTAAGCTTATTCTGTGTACTGATTTTATTATACTGTGGAAATTTTCTTGCTAAATATATACCACATTGTAATCTTCTAGGTTCTTCCTTTGCTGTAAATCGCTTTACAAAAAGATAGTTCTTGTTGTCCTGCATCAGTCCTTTTTGATCAGTTAAAATATACTCATGCTCCTTCTGTATCGGAAAATTCACTTGCCCCTGTTTAATATGCTGAGAGTAGAAAAGAGGAATGGTTCCTTCTTCTTCCTCATCTCTTAAAATATCTCTATTCCGAAAATCGACAGTCAGGCCCGTTTTCATTTTTAATCCCAAATCAGGAAGTGTCTTCTTATATTTATTTAATTTTCTAAGAACCTCCACCTCATCCTCACTGGTTACAAGATAAACGTATTTATCTTCCCCCGACACAACCAATTCATAAGGTACCGTAATTTCTTTACAATTATCAAAATCCCTATTTGTGTTTGTAGAAGAAATCGTTACGCTTTCAGGAGTATTATGTGTTTTCTTCATTTTAATTATTATAGTCTCTTGTAACACATCCTCCTTATCAAACACCTTATTTCTGCTTCCAAAAAGATGAATATGACACAACTTTCCCTCTGACAAAAAGTAATCTCTAAACCTCTTAAAATATGCTCCTGAAGTCCAAGACCTTGGGATAATATATACCATCTCACCATTTTCTTTCAGATTAAATAGTCCCATTGCCGCAAATATGAAATACATATTTGGTGCTCCATAACATATATCTGGCATCGCTTTTGCTTCCGGAGCTTCTTTAGGTATCTTCATGTATGGCGGATTGCCTATTACAATATCATATTTGGGTGGATTAAAATTGCCACCTACCATATAATTGAAGTCAAGATACTGACTCAAAATATAATTATCCTCTTTTATTACAAATTCTACTTCTTTGCTTGAGAATTCTTTTGCAAGGTTCAGATTCTTCTGTAATAAAGGCATCACATTTTCGTCTGTTTCATAACATAATACTTCTACTTTTTTAACACCTTCTATATGTTCTAACCTTTCAATCATAGCACATGACAGTATTCCAGAACCTGCTCCTGCATCCAGCAAACTTATTTTATCTTGATTTTGTGGAATCTCGAAAAGTTCAGCCATATACCTTGCCGTTTCAATACTAGTAAAAAATTGTCCGTATTTTTTTCGTTCTTTTTTGGGCATAGAGTCTATATATTCACTTGTATTATCAATGATCTTCTCTAACATTTAACCCTTATCCTTTACACTTCGTCTAATTTTGTTTTAAAATCCCTTTCTTAGGATTCTAAGATAATTATGCCAGCATTATTGTCCCTTTTTCTTCTCTTAATCAGCCATAATTTCAGGTATCAATACGATGGCACACGGTATTGCCATTAGCACGATTAATGCGATGGAAAACATCGGATTTACAAAACCTGCTACCCCTAATCCCAGCGCAAGGATAATTCGATTCTTGACATACAAAAACAGGACATTGATCGCTATCTCACATATTGTAAGAATAATCCGCTTTTTCTTACTGCTTAGTCCCATGCACATATAGAAGATTAATGCTGAAAATCCTACTGCTATGCAATAGGTTAATGCATATCTGTCCGTCAGATATCTTTCAAGCTGATTATCTATGAGCGGTATAATTTTTGATGCCCGGAAAAATATAATGATGGTATATGCCACCGACAAAGCTGCCATAAAACCAAACCTTATTAGTTTATTCTCTCCGACCTGTTTTAACCAAAAATATACAACTGCTCCACCCAGAATATACATAACTAATAAAAGGAAAAATCGGTTCATACTGGAAACGTATAGTTGTACATCTTCAAATGCTCCCCCATATTCATAGCCTATCCTTTTCGTGATAAAACCCACATTGTAGAAATTAAAACACATAGCTACCACACTGGCTATGAGGACTGCGTACATTCCTCTCATTACTTCATAAAAAAGGCGTCCATTATAACTCGGTCTGCTTTTTACGGGAGTTTCTTTTCTCTCATATCCGCAGTGTGGGCATTTATTCATGGTACTAGATATTTCTTTTCCGCAATTTTCACACTTTATCAATGCCATTATCTTCTCTCCTTCATTTCAATAAGGGCTGCAAGAATATCTTCATTTTGTTCTCTGATGACAAGATCCGGCAATGCTACAACATATAAGCATCCCATAATTCCAAAAAAGAAGACAATCGGAAAAGCATGAGCTTCTGCCTGTCCCTTCTTAATAGCCACGCCATTCATAATAGAGGCAAATAGGATTCTTAACATAATAGCCACAAGAATAATTATTACATAAATCAATACTCCCATTGCATTCATAATATTTTCTCCCTCTTTCTAAGAAATTCCCTGTTGGTTTTTAAATACTGCGTTAGTCGATACAAAATAAATTTTTATGCTGAACTTCCACGATTTTCACATCCGTTTCCTGATTGGTTTTTATCTCGGATTCCTCAATGTTTTTCCCATTTACCCGGATTGCGGATACATACAGCGAAAGAAGCGGAAACTGCATGGATTTTATGAGGTCATATATTTTTTCATCATTTGTCACAAAGGAGACCTTGGAAGTACTCGTAAAGTTCTGCTCATTCATAAGAACTGCCATGATGTCTTCCCTGGTAATATTTTTCTTGGTTACCGGGATAAAATACCATTTTTTTACCGGTGCATTCTCTATTTCGATCCGTACCGGTTCCTTATCCTGATATCCTTCATAGGTAAATGACCATTCATAGGCACTGTTCATAATACTCGCAAGTACCGGCATAAGCAGATACTGACCTGCATCATCTACCTTACCCTTCATGGTTGCTTTCCGCTCATGCTTTTCCGGATCATACCCGGCTGCTGCAAGAAGTTCTTCAAAGGATACATCCTCTGTTGCATCTGCAATTTTTTCTATCGTCCCGAGGGTAGGCGGTTTGTCCATCATTGCGTTTATATACTTATTGATATAGGAACGGCTAAGTCCGGCATCCTCACAGAACTGTTTCTGATTCCTTCTCCCCAGTGCCAGTTTTAGAAGCCTTCCATACTCTTCTTTCTGAAACGGATTCTCTGCATACTCTTTTCTAAGCATAAATCATCCTCATTTACTTTGGCTTTTTAGTTTTTCATACCCGGTTAAAATGCTTTCCCCGGTTTCCGTAATTCTTTCAAGTGCTTTTTCATTCACCATTTTTAGTCTCCCAAAGAGAACTTTTTAGACCTTTTTCTCATTTTAACACACCGCTATTTTGATTGCACTCTTTTTGTGTTCTATGTGGAACCTTTCTTATTTCATGTGTGCTCTGATTGCTCTATATTTCAATTTTGCTCTTGACATTGTGTGTTTTATGTGTTTTATTATTTTATAGAGCACACTTATTGTGTTTTATGAAGTGCTTTATATGTTTGTAGAACACACTTTATACATTTACTTTGAAATATCTTACGGATTACGTGTTTTGTGTCCCACATATCCGGTAGAAAGGAGGCTTCTTATGGCAAAGTACATATCGGGATCTGCGAAAAAGGGAACCACTACCTATTACTTTGTAAAAGATGCTGTTACCGGAAAGCTGGATACCGACTGCACCAGATACTTGAAACATAAGGTCAGGCAGAACCGGGCAAACAATACCATAAAGCGCATTGCCTACATTCTGCCCTTCTACATGAATTACTTATCTGACAAAGGACTTACCCTTCGGGCGGTTTCAGATCTTAAATTTTCCGAGCAGTCCGAACACTTCTCTGATTTTCTCATGGAAGTGAAAAAGGGTGCCCATACCGGTAGCATGAAGGAAGTGAAGAATAATACCGCAAACTCCTATTTACAGGCAGTGTTCGGGCTGTACGATTTTTTACACCGTGACGGTACTCTCCCCTACCTAAAAGTACTGGATGACAGAAATTTTTCTTATGTTACGGACATAGGCACCACCAGCTATTCCACCTACAAAACCTTTGACGGGTACTTAAGACCCAACAAACACACTGCCCGTACCGTCACTAAACAAGAGCTGGCTGCTATCTTAAACGCCTGCTCCTGCAATCGTGACAGACTCTTACTTCTTCTCTTGGAAGAGACCGGGCTTCGTATCGGAGAGGCACTTGGAATCAAATACACCGAAGACATTGATTTTGCAGGCAGGCGTATTTTTGTCAGATACCGCACGAATAATCCAAACGATGCTCACGCAAAAAATGCCGAAGAGCGCTGCATGAGAATCAGTGATTCCACCTTTGCTCTTTTGAATGTATATCTTGCGGAAAATGCGGCCCTCTTTGAAAAGACGGACTACCTTTTCATCGTATTACATGGAAAAACGAGGGGGAATCCCTTAAGTGCCAATTCCTTTTACACGTGTCTTGAGACCATCGGTAAAAAGGCAGGGCTTACCGTGACAAACCATATGTTACGGCATTATTTTGCAAATTCCAGAAGGGAAGCTGGTTGGGAGATCTTAGATATTTCGCTCTCCATCGGTCACAAGAGTATCAAGACCACCATTGACTATTTAGATGAAGAAAGCAGGTTAGTGGAGAAAGCACAGGAACAGTACCTTGCAAAAAACGAAGGGACGATTCCAATTTCCGACTTTCTATAGGCTTATGGTATTTTATTCTTTTTATCCACCTTGTAAAGCCTTTTACTTAAAATCATCCACTTACTTGACAAGGTATCAAAAAAGAATCGGTGGGTAACCAAGCCCACAGAAAGGGGAGTTCTCTTAATTCTTAAGAGTCTGACAGGATGGACAAGCAGTTAAAAATCGTTAAAAATTCATACACCTTGGAAGAAGAGATCTGCTATGCCACCTCTTTATTTCCGTCAAAAGCTGTGCATCTTGTGACGGCTCTTACGTCACTTGGGATCTCTTCTTTGACGGAAGTGACGGTTCCCATTTTAATTTCCTACAATCGTTTTGTTTTTAGAGAATTTTTCGGAAAACAAAACAAGTACAGTTCCTACAAAGGGGATTTAGAATGTGCCATGTTTTCCTATTTTTCTGCCACCGGACACGCTCTTTTTAAAATGCCCTTCCCGGTTGCGCTAGAGGACTCCGTCTACAAAAAGCTGCTGGTTTACCTGATTGCTTCCGGGATCACCTCGTTCGATCAGATAGATGATTCCTTACGGTACTCCTACGGCGAATATGTACAGCTTACGGTGCCAAAGAAAGCCACCTCCCACACCAAAGGGATGGATCTTTTGAAGCTTTCCCTCATAAAAAGCCTAAGTTTCACAAGAACACCCCACTACGACAATACACTGTTTTACCTGGCTTATTACCCGGACTATGAGATTGCTCACCGGTTTTTCTTCACGGCAAGGAAGGAATTTCTTTTCTTTGATTTTACAAGGTCTGTACCGGAAAATATGAAACGGCAGATTTTCGTCTGCCTTATGGAAACGCTGCAGGCAAAAAAGGAATGTTCCAATCACCTGCTCTTACAGCATTACATTACACCGCTTTACTACTTTTACGATTTTTGCTGTGAAATGCACATAGAGGATATCCAAAAGATCACAAGGAAAGAAGCTGACCGCTTCCCGGAGTACTTATCTACCCACATGGATGCGATCTCAAAATCTGCCACGCAGGTATTATACCGGGTACGAAAACAGCTTTTCCTCTCGGCAAAAGCTACGGACTTTTCCTCTTACGTGTGGTTTTTAGATCGTTTCTCTTTAGAAGAGACAAGAGTAAATCCCACCAGAACCATTGATGCCTTTTACTTTGACGATGTGGAAAATCCTTTTCACAGAGAGATCTTCCAAAATTACATGAAGTATTTACTGGTTTTATCCCCAAAGTACTCCTTAAGAAAGATACTGATGAAGTACTACATGGTAAAAGACTTTCTACGATTTTTGGACGAAAGAAATATCCTGCTTTCTGCACTTACCGAAAGTACCATCAAGGAATTTATCTCTTACCGGGCAGATTTAGAGTTGCAGCCGGAAACTTTCAACACTACGTTAATTGACTTAAGCTCTTTCCTCCACTGCATTGCTCTACGGGAAAATTTACAGATACCGGATTTTTCTTTTGACTACTACTTAAAAAAGACCTTCTCGCTTCACCATGACAGGTCGGTGCCGGAAGATGAGGTGGATGCGATCCTTACGATCCTCTACAAGTTCCCGGAATCTCTGGGACTGATGTTTTTAACCCTGTATTCCACAGGACTTAGGATCAACGAGGTCTGCTCCTTAAAAAGGGATGCTCTCTTTATGGACAACGGCACCTGCTTTTTAAAGACCTACCAGTACAAGATGCGGACAGAAAAAGTAATCCCCATTCCGGAAGACCTCTACTTTTTACTTACCCGGTACCTAAAAAGAACGGATTCCTCTTTAGTTTACATCTTTCCCTCCATAAAAAATGCAGACAAACCGTTCCAGGCAGCCACCTTTTCCAAGCAGATGAAGACCTGGCTTAAAAAATACCGTCTGACCGACCACATAGATTTCAGATCTCACGACTACCGTCACACCATTGCGACCGATCTTTACGATTCCGGTGCCGGGCTTCCCACCACCAGAGAATTTGTCGGTCACAAAAACGAGAACATGACAAAGAAGTACATCGACCACCGTCCGTCAAAGATCGACAGACTACAACAACAATATTTTTCGGAGAATGACTTATGAAACTATACTTTACTGACCTTATCTGTTTTCAAAAGAACCCTGCAAATGTCCCCTGCAAGCAGGCTTTCAACTTGGACAGGCTCCCTACGCTTTCCTTAAAAAACGACTTTGCAGCCTACATTTTTGACAGAGGATGCACACTATCCTATTCCTCACTTCGCACGGAATGCGTACAGTTTCATACACTTTCAGATTTTTTGAGCGAAGAATACCCGTATCTTTCATCCCTCACGGATGTGCCACTGGATACACTGCAGGGAAGCTTAAAACGCTGGCTTTTAAAAAAGGGGCTGGCTCTTAGCTACAAAACCTCTCACCCGGATCGCAAAAAAGAGACTTACGGTGACAATCCGGTGCTTCACTTCCTTACAAATGCCTACGGATATTTTGAAGGAAATGACGGAACTGTTTTTTCCAAAGATAACGACATCTGGCAGCTTGAAAGCCTCCCTTTCCCGGTGAATGTTTCTCCGGTAAACGGACCGAAAAGCTTAAACTTTTCAAAAATCGCACAGTCCTCCCTAAAGGACCAAATCAAGGAAGCCGTGTACTACAGACTAAAACGTGCATCCGCTGCCACGGTATCTGCAGAACTTTATGCCATACGAAAGCTTTGTGAATTTTTACATACTTCCCACGAAGACTTCACGGATTTTACTCAGTTTAACAGAGCTCTTTTGGAAGAGTACTTAAGTTACCTCTACCTGGAAGCCGGGCGGAAAAAGAATTATACCTCAGAACTTTCCCACTTAAAAACCGCCCTTGAAACTTTGGGAAAGCTCTATGAAAGCGAACATCTAAAGACACTGTTTCTTCCCACGGATTTTTCCAAGAAGAAACTCCCGGTATTTACCTTTTATTCCGATGCAGAGCTTTCAAGGCTGCATGAAGCCTACAGATTTTTAGATAAACAGACCGCACGGATCCTGCTACTCCACGAACTGCTTGGGCTTCGGATTTCCGATACACTCACACTGAAAGTCACAGATATCGTTATGGAGCCAAAGCCCCACCTTAAAATCCTGCAGCAAAAGACCGGCAACTACCTGAAAAAATCGATCAATAACGATATCCTGCTTCTTTTAAATGCCAGTATCAAAGAGACTTATGAGACCTACGGAGAACAGGAATACATCTTTGTCTGTGACAAGGATCCGAAGTCCCCTCTTTCCTACAAAACGGTCTATTACAGACTGCAGGTATTAATCAATACCTATGACTTAAAAGATGACCATGGAAATCCACTGACTGCAGGGACTCACATTTTTAGAAGAACCTACGGCAAAAAACTCTGTGATCTGAACCTGGATGATGTAACGATTGCTTCCGTGATCGGTCATCACGGCACCGGATCCGTTGCAAACTACCGCCGTATGAGTTCCAAAGTACTGGCTGCAAACACAAAAACTGTCATTGATAAACGTAACGACAAGATTCACAAATACAGGAAAGGATGGATGAAATGACAAACTACACAAATATGTTGCGCATGAACGAAAAAGTCTGCGAGGAAAAGCGGATCCTTGCAATCGACACGATTCGCCGCATGGTACGGGACAACGAGCAGATCACGATCTGCGAACTGACCAAACAGACCGGTCTCTCCCGTTCCTTTTTCTACAAAAATGCCGTGGTAAACATGGAATTAAATGCTGCCCTCAAAGCACAACAGGGCAAGATTCTTTCCAGTAAGCGGGATAAGAAATTAAACGAAGCCCTAAAAGAAACGGTAAAACTGCAAAAGGACGAGATTGAAAAACTCCGCATGGAGAAATCAAGGCTTACCTTTGAAATCAAGAGACTCAAAAACGAACAGCAAAATGACTTAGATTATTCACTTATTGAAAAACTTTAATCACAGGAGGAATGAACATTATGGCAAGTTATATTATTGGAGTAGATGTAGGATACGGTAATACCAAAACGGCGCACAGCTGCTTTTCTTCGGGAATTAAGCTGCTTTCTTCAAAGCCCCCGATAAGCACCAGAGTAATTGAGACCACTTCCGGTTTTTATACTATCGGGAACGGTAAGCTCTCCATCCAGAGTTCCAAAACGGAAGATGAAAATATGCGTGCACTTACGATGGCAGGCATTGCGGAAGAATTAAAACGCACCCATACCACCGTTGCGGATGTTTACCTTGGATGTGGCGTACCCTTAACCAGAATGGGGGCAGAAAAGCAAGCTTTCCTTGACTATTACAACAAAAACAGACGCATGGTCTACAAATATGAAGATGTTACCTATTCCGTAAATCTTCTCTCTGTCGATGTATTTCCACAGGGCTATGCCGGAATGGTGGCAAAGCTCCCAGAACTTAAGAAATCCGTGGTCATCGTTGATATTGGCTCATGGACAATAGAGATCCTTCCCATTGAAAACTTTGTGCCGGACTTGACCAGATGCAAGTCCCTTACCATGGGTACCATCACCTGCATGAATGACATTAACGAAGCCTTAAGACAAAACCTTGGAAAAGAAGCCGACGAATCCACCATCAAAGACATCATGATGTACGGTACCAGTGATATCCCTGCAGAATACTTATCCATCATCAAATCCGGGCTACGTGACTATGTAACATCCATCATGGATACCTTACGGGCATTAAATTTCAATCCCGATCTGACCCAGTTCGTATTTATCGCCGGTGGTGCATCCATCATGAAGCACTTCTTACCGGAAACATTTAAAACAAACTGCGTGATCATTGATGACGTACATATCAATGCAAAAGGATACGAAGATCTGATCCGTAAGAAAATGGGAGGCAAGGCATGAATGTAAAGCGTAAAACTGTCCGCTTTCAGGATAATGCTTCCGATCTGGCCGTCTATGAGGCAATCTCTGACTACAAGTCCTATGGCTTCCGGTCAGAGAGCCACATGGTCGTTGAGGCAGTAAAGCAGTTCCTTCACAAAGGTGGCTCTACCATAAATTCAGAGGAACTGGCAGATCTGATCGTCCAAAAACTCTCCGGGAAAATCACACTTTCCGAAGTTGCTACAGACACTGCAGATGCTCCCACTTCCGAGGAAGCCTTTGACGCAGCCCTAAATTTCCTTGAAGGCTTATAACGAAACAAAGGGAGTCCCTGGCATAACTGCTAGGGGCTCCCTTCGTCTTTCTTAAAATCCTATCACTTGCTCCCAATTTCCATCAGAATTTTTGTAAGAATTTGTCGAAATTTGTCATGTAGTAAGTAGAGGGACAAAATACCAACTATATAATAAGGTTATGAAAACAATGAAAAATGAAAAGAAAATTAAAGAACTCAATGGCAAACTTGATTATATGTTAGATCACCTGGAGGATTATACCGATAACGATATCATATCTATCGTAGATCAGATAGATGAATTATATCCTAAAGATTCCACGCCACCGGTTCCCATAGAAGAATCGTTAAAAGATTTCTGGAAGTTTGTTGCAGAGCGTGAAGAGGAAGAACGTATTCTCTCCCAGTGTCTTCCCAAAAATGTTTTTAATCTGGATGACATATGTTTATTCAGGCTATATAATTTTTTTAAAACTATCTCATGTGGGAAGGATTTCATCATGAATCGCTCCTACTACTTCAATTTCTACTACAAGGAGGAAACAAACCTATGAAAATTGGAAGAGTTGAAATTAATTCCTGTCCATACTGCAAAGGAACCGATTTCAGATATGGACGCCAAAGTGGTGACAGCCGGTTAGATGGTGCCCCGGGATTCTTAGACAATCAGGAACCCATACACTATTTAATTTGTGCTGACTGTGGATCCATTGTTTATTCATGGATAACAAATCCAAGAAAATACCCTAAAGAAATACCTGATCGTGCCATTTAACAGTTTCAAATTTACAATACTATCATAAAGAAAAGAGGACACTTTGTAAGATGTCCTCTCTCCTGTTTATTTATAATTTAATGCCCATCTGTTTTCTGTCTGGAAATACAAAAGTTTTACCGGAATCTTTTGCTTCATAATCACAATGGTACAGTCAAACTCTACCGATGGGATTCCGGCATACATCTTTGCTTCCTGCGAATGGACTTCGATCTGTTTGATGCAGCGGATTTCTCCATCTTCATCCTGTACCTTTATCATTAGCGGAATGATTTTTCCTTTCTGTGTAAACCAGCATTCGCAGGCAATATCCTGCTGTGATCCCCGTATCATACCGGCATCTTGGTTTTCATTATTTATGCCTATTCCAAATGCCATATGCTACCTCCATCTAATCTACGACAATTTTACTGTAGTCTACGCTTCTCTTCTCTCTTGATATTCCCCCAGACATATGGTCTATCGACTGGTTCACAAAAACCGCTCTTTTTACTGCATCATTTCCAAATTTCTTTCGGATAACATCTATCGTGTCATCTACCTTGGACAATTTTTCATAATCAGTATCATCAAAAAGTACCAACTGCCTTGAAAAATCACAATCCTGCACTTTGCCTGTATGCACCCCTAAATGCCTGATCGGATATCCATTCCACAATGCCACAAACAATTCACAAGCTGCATTGTATATCTCCATCGTAAGATCTGTGGATGTTTTAAGTCTTTTCTGATGGGATACATAAGATAAGTCAGAATATCGGATTCCCACAGATACAAGTTCAATCTCCACATGATCTTTTCTTAATCTCGATCCAACCGTTTCCGAAAGCGCAAGTAACACCTTCCTTGCTGTTTCTTCATCCACTACATCATAGGGTGTCGTTGTACTGTTACCATATCCCTTGTTCGGCGGTGCCACGGACACAACCGGTGAAAAGTCTATGCCGTTGGCGAAGTTCCAGACAATTTCTCCCTGCTTCTTAAGCATCGTTTTGAGCCATACCGGATCCGCCTTTGCCAGTTCCCCTATCGTCATTATCCCAAGGTTAAATAATTTCTTTGTCGTTGCTCTTCCTACAAAAAACAGATCTGATACCGGAAGAGCCCACATCTTTTCTTCTATTTCCTCTGGGTACAGTGTATGCACCTTATCCGGCTTTTCAAAATCAGAAGCCATTTTTGCAAGCAATTTGTTTGACGATATCCCAATATTTACGGTAAAACCCAGTTCATTACGCACTCTGTCTTTTATCTGATTTGCCGTTTCCACAGGACTTCCAAATAAGTGACACGTTTCTGTCATATCTACAAAGGCTTCATCAATACTATATTGTTCCACATTGTCGGAGTACTCTTTCAAAATTCCCATAAAGGCCTTCGAGCACTGCTCATACATTCCGTAATTCGGTGGTACCAATAAAAGATTCGGACATTTCCTCTTTGCTTCCAGTATTGTTTCCCCTGTAGTGATACGGTATTTCTTTGCCGGGATCGATTTCGCAAGAATGATCCCGTGTCGCATACTCATGTCTCCACCTACAGCGGAAGGAACCGTCCGTAGATCCAGTGTACCGCCCTTATGATGCAGCCTGTAGGTTGCCTCCCAGGACAAAAATGCGGAATTCACGTCTACATGAAATATAATGCTTTTCAAACGTATGTTCGCCTCCTGTCTGTACATTATAGCAAACACACGTTCTGTATTCAAGATGTAATTATTGACAAATTTCCATATTGTACAATAAAAAAAGATCCGTTCTCACCGCTCCTTCTTTACTCTCATTATTTGCAATGCAGTCCGATATACTTACACCAGTCTGGAATGTGTTCCAAAAACTCTTCTAATGATCCCTCTATGTTTTTCACCGAACTGAGTCCCTTTAAAATCTGCATGGAAAATACTCTTCCCTGCAGTTTGATTTTTCCTATGGGATATGTTTTATAATAGACGGACAATGTCCCGTTACTCATACGATAAAGGTGAATAAACAACCTGTCTCCTTCTGGCAGAGAATCATATAGTCGATCAAAAAATAGTTCTTCCTTCTCATTTACCTCGTACTCCCTCTGGGACGTACAATTCTTCTCTATCCTGTACTTCATGAAATGTTCTTCTCCAATATGTTCTTTTTAGAACAGACTTAGCTGTTCATACTCTGTGTTTCGATTCAGCTGACAGGGAGTTTTCTTAAGAATCTTCCCACAACTTCCATCATCCATGATCCAAGGGATTAATTCATCCTCCTCTAAAATTAAAGGCATCCGGTCATGCACCGGTTCCATAGATGCATTTGCTCCGGTGGTAAGAATCACAAATCGGTCTTCATCCTGAAACCGATTATAAAACCCAGCCATCCATAAAAGGTTCTTATCTTTTCTTTGAAAAGTGTATTTCTTCTTATCCTTATTCCATTCATAAAATCCAGCTGCAGGTATCGCAATTCTGCGATGCGCTACACTATCGGAAAACATACTTTTATCGTTAACGGTTTCGCTTCTTGCATTTATGACAAGTGTTTTGCCCACTTTTCCCGGGAACCCCCAGCGTTCATTGGAGACAGTAAGTATATTTCCCTTTTTTAAAAGTACCGGTGCAACCTCTGACGGGCGGATATCACCTCTGTGGATATCGTTCATCACTGACAGCTTTCCGTTTACCTTTGCATCTACAAGCCGGATTACCCTTTCAATTTCTTCTGCTGTATCGTCATCCACGTAGTAACGACCACACATCCTACCTACTCCTCTTGAAAATCATCTGTTAATAGCAATACTGCAGGCATATATTCTGTCTCAGGAATCATATGCCTGATTTCTACAAATAGGTCTCTAAAATAATCACCGGTTACCATGTATTCCTGTTTATAACGTGTTTTATCGGAATAGATAACCGTAATCTCTATACCACCGATGTCCATAACCAGTTCCATAGGATCCTTGCAAAGATACTCCGGCAGCATCTTGATTATCCTCTCATACAGTGTCTGATACAAGGGACTGTTGGTTGTATAGTTCCATTTGCGGACAGGGTTTATCTTGATCTCCTCTTCTGGAAGATATTCATAGCTGATTTTTTCCTTTTCGATAGTAAGCCTGTCCTTATATGCTTCACTATAAGCGCAGTACCCGGAAGAACCTTTTATAATGATCTTTGTGATTTCTTTTGCTTCTCCCATCCTACATAAACCTTCGCATCTTTCCTTTAAGAAATCCATCAAGTCTGTCAAGCTTCGGAGTATTTATAATACCATGTGTGATTTCTCCACTCTCTCTGTTTATGGATATCCTGGGGCACTCTTTCGTAATTTCCTCAGACGGAAAAATCAGATAAATCCACTCATCATCCAGTTCGTAGATTTTTATTTCCCTGCCGGTATAGCCATTCTTATCTGCACAGAGCATTGCCTGATAACTTGCCTCTTCAAATCTCATTGATTTACCACTCTTTTCTCATTTTCCTACCGATAGCAGTTACCACACTTACGCTTGCTCTGGTTGGGTGCTATGGAAATGGAATAGCTTTCTGCCTCTTCATAAGTATTAAAATATACCGGGTCTGTCATGGCACTGCCACCGTTTCCGGTAGCTGAACAGGCTCCAACGATATGGATCTTTCCATTCTTTCCATTTACGGCATAGGATCCTGTTGCGGAAGGTGCCTGCTGTTGTGGCTGTGGTTCAGGGGTTGCAACGACCGGTGCCTGCGTCGCCTCCGGCTTCGGTGTGCTCTGTTCCTTTACTGCCACTTTTTCCTCTAAGGAACTATCACCCGTTGCATAATCTATGGTTACTCCCGGCTGCACATTATAACAGAATACATTGAAAAGTATTCCGGCTCCGTTATCTTCCACAGATTTTGCTTCCATAAGGACACCACTTGCCAAAAGGTTATTGCCATCAAATACCGGAGTCACGCGGTACATTACGTGGTTTCCGGTTTCTTTTACATAATCGGCAACCATATTTTCAAAAGGAAGCATACCTTCTACATTCAGATATCTGGTACCGGTAATTAAATTCTTGGTATTTGCATTTTCTCCGGTCAGCTGATAGCCGATCAGGTGGCATCGGTTATACAGATAATTTCCGTCTACTACACCTGCATATTTTACGGTATGCCATCCGGTAGGCTTCACGGAACCAATATCCCCACGCTTTTCCGTAGGCATAATGTCCTGTCCGACACTGGCAATACATACACCGCATCTTCCCAAAGAATCCAGATCCGAATAATATTCATACGATGTTGTTGATAACTCGCTGTCTGCAAAGTACGGCACATTCTGATTGATTTCTACATAAGGTTTCCCAGAATATGCTGCCACATTGGAAAGACTGAATTCTTCGGATACCTTTGCCACAACAACAGGCGTAGGCTCCGGTGTCTTTGTAGGCTCTGGTGTTGCCGTAGGAGTCTCTGTCGGAGTCGCCGTGGGATTTGGTGTTTCTGTGGGTTTAGGTGTCACTGTAGGAGCTACGGTTTCCTGTACGGCTTCGGTAGCCTCTATAGATGCTACTTCGGTACTTTCTTTTACAGAATCTGCGGTATTTGTAGTCTCTGAATTTCCCATGGCTACTGCAAATGAAATGATGAATGCCATTGCAATAATAAGGGGCTTAAACAGTCTTCTCTTTTTCTGATCTTCTACCGCATTCTTATGTGCCTTCTGCTCTTTTTTCTTCTTCGCCTCATACCACTTTGCCGGGGTATCCTCTGGCAAATCCGGTATTTCTTTGATTCCCAGTACCTTATCCCACAGATTTCTTACAATCTTAAGTGGTACGGAAAGAACTGCCGTTAGTATAAAAAGAATGCTCCCCGAAACAGATCCGCATCCAATCGCCATAAGCAGACAGAATACCACGAATACCCATGCCAGTATTGTTTTTGCTACGCTTAGAACCTTATTCATCTTTCGTAGACCTCCTCCGTAATTTTTTCATGGCTGTATCCTTTAAAATCATAACTTTCTACCAGCTGCCATTCGTTTTCGGCAAGCGGAATATCCAAATATAGATCTGCCGGATACCTTCTGTTCCACTTATAAACAATGATTTTCTCAATCTTTTCCATGTACCCGGAAAGTGCCTCATTCTCCACAAAGCAGATATCGCCATCCCCTGCATTCTTAAGGAAGTCATCATCTATGCAGATGTTTTCATTTCCTTCAAACAATTCTGCAGAGTAGGTATTCATAAAAATCTGCTTTCCTTTTGTGATTTCCAGTATCCTTTGTATCAGTACCCTGTCTCTACTCTGTCTTCGGTGGTTGAATAACATTCCCATGCCATCATCCACACACACAATAACCTGCATCCTCGTTCCCCCTCACACGTTCATTTTTCTCCATAGTTTCAGTATTTCTCACTACTACCCATGTTCTGTATTCCCCAGTCTCTAGTCCTTCTCTATATCCAAGGGAATAAATGGTAAAGAAAATTCTTTTGCCGGAGTCTACATTAGTTATATCACAGAATAGCTCCCGAAACAAAGATACAAACATCTTATCTGTGGCATTCTTTGTATTTTTATGGCAAGACAGGTTTTCTCCCTTTAAACCTTTGAAATATATCCTTTGCTTACTTCCTTTAATCACATAACCCGGAAAGCCTTAAAAACTGCTGTCTTTTTTCTTCGTACTCTTTTTGGGTCTCAGCGCTGAGTTCTTCATATAATTTCTTATAATCAATATCTTCTCTCTCTGTCCCTGCTACAGAATCAAGAATTTTATAATCTAACCACATCTGCCACAGATCATCAAACAATTCCTTACTGTCCTGATAAACACTATTTCCATCAAAGGACTCTCCCCCATACCACTTCAAAAACGCAAATCCAAATTTTCCTGCATCCACCACGCACATATCACCATACATTTCATACAATTCGCTAAATGCATCAGCAACCCTCTGGCACTTGTCATGTTCCTTTTTTGAATACTTTTTCTCCATGTATGATCCCTCTTTTCCAATTATTCTCTTAATAAATTCAATACTGCTTGCAAAGAATCCTTCTCTTTGCTCCTTAATTACCTATTCTTTTACTTCTTCCATACCTTGCGTGTCCCATCTTATGAGAATAGGGACTCTCTTACATAACTAATTTTCTTCAAAATATTCCCTGCATTCTGTCAGAGATTTCGATAATACAAAGAGTGCATCTGGATCACACTCCATCTTTTCCGTATATTGGGAAAGTGCTATTAAAAGTGCTTCAATTCCTTTCATTGTGCAGAGTGCTTCTTCTTTCGTCTTCATCTGTGTTTCCTCCAATTCTGTTATTTTTTAAATCTATACTCCGGTCTTTTTTACCAACTCCAATATCGTTGCACCCATCTCCAAGCCACCATGCTTTTACAACATAGTCTAATTAAAAGGCACTCAAAGATAAATTTCGGAATATTTTCTCCCTAATATTTTTGAAATGTCTCTCTGTTAACTAACATTAAGCTACCTCCTTAAAAATTTTCTCTCCAAAATATCGTCTATAGAATAATACATATTCTATGGTTTATTTTATTCTTATTCTATACACGATACCATAAATCATAGACTATTACAAAGAGGTATTTATGTATAATCGTGATGAAATAGGTAAACGTATAAAATCGGCTCGCCAAGAAAAACATTTAAGCCAGATGCAATTTGCTGAACTTATCAATGTATCCACTCCATATCTAAGCGACATTGAAAATGGAAAAACCAATCTTTCCCTTGATATATTCACACGGATTGTGGAAGTGTTGCAGATATCAGCTGACTGGCTTATCATGGCGGATATTCCGCAGACTATGGAATATTCCTCGGCAGAATTAAGCCGCCTATTAGCAGATTGTTCCGTAAGCGAATCAAAAGCCATCTTAAAAATGGCTGAAAATCTCAAGGAAATCTTACGTTCCCAAAAATAGTGTATATTTTTTTATAAAATTAGGACTGATGGTTTCATCTGAAACCGCCAGTCCATTCTCATTTTCTACACAGTTCTATAATTTTCCTCATAAAACACAGTATATCTTATGGTGCCTATTTTTCCACGATGATCAGAATCACCTCTACCGTTCCCATTCCGTCTTCTTCTGTTAAAAATTGTCGAACTGTTTTTAAATGTGACATAATTTTCCTCCTGTTCGTGATTTCATTTTCAGACTCCTACATTAGAAAATGCAGGATACATAATCAGTATCATAACCATCAGAAGAAGCAGCATCATAGGCAGTAATAATTTTGTAGATGCTTCCTCACTGAGTTTTTTGGCATTCTGCATTCGCATCTCTTCCGCTGTCTTTGCTTCCTCCCGTAATTGCTGTAACAGCTGCGTGCTTCCCTTTTTTACGTTTTGGGTAAGAAAAGTACTCAGCCGGATATACTCTCTGACCCCCGTCCGCTTTCCGAAGTTCTCATACGCTGCACTCTCAGATATTCCCATTCGGAGTTCTCTGTTAGCCATCAGAAGTTCTTCATATGCCGCCTGTTTTGCAGCGCCACAGTTCCGCGCCTGTTCATAATCCTCCGCTACCCTGCCAAATGCTGCCCGCACCGTCAATCCGGCTTCCATATACAGTGTCAGTTTCTGTACAATCTCCGGATACTTTCTTTTGGCTTCCTGCTTCTTTTTCTCTGCCAGTTCATGAGTATCTCTGTCTTTGAAGAAAAAAATCGCAATCGCCGTCAGAAGTGTTCCCCCTAAGATTTGAAAACCGATCGTATTTTTTACTTCCCAGGTAATCTTTTTCCCTTCCACCGATTTCGGCAGCAGAAAACTTTCCTTTTCCGGATCTGTCAGCTGTGCTGACCGTAACAATTCCTCAATAAGCTCTTTTTCACTTTGCTGTAAAATATCTTTGGTTTTTACCGTAACGGTCACGTCTGCTGTCTCACAGTATTCTTCATAATGCAATTCCGCATTCAGGTGTACCATGCAGTCTTCTTCCCGCATGTGTACCACTCCATCCCGGTCAACCACATCGGGAGAATCACTTTTCCATTCTACCCAAAATGGATATCCCGTATATTCTTCCGCCAGTTCCAGATTCGTAACCACTCTGTCAAGCGATTCATTCTCCCCCAGTATTAACTCCGAAAGTTCCTCCCGGAATGTCAATGCCATCTGCTCCAGCTCTTGTTCCTCATATTTTCTGGGAATTACTTGGATCGGAAAAGAATACTTCTCACCGTCTTCCAGTTTTGCGGTTATAATATAATCCTTCTCCCCACTCTCATAGTCCTCTCGCTGCATCCGGCCGTTCTCGATGGGATCACGTTCTCTGCCGGTGACCACTACCAGGAATGCAACACATATTCCGGCAACCAATAGTATGAAAGACATTGTAAGTTTCGTTACATAATACTCCGTTATGCGTTCTTCCGTATTTTCCCCGGGATACAGCTGGTTCAGATCCGCCCTTACTCTATCTCTTCCGGGAACCGGTATTTTCCACAGATGCAGTTTTTTATAGATTTTCAGCACTATTTGATAACAAATTCCAAAAATGCCTTTTTTACGATCCATATCCTCTCCCCATCAAAGGCTGTCCGCAATACGGTCCATGATCTTTTCTCCTGTCATATAAGCACCTATATAAATTACAAAGCATACTGTCATGACAATATAACCGCTCATATTGTGATATAGCGGTGCAAAATATCCGGGATACGTACTTCCTATATACAGAGCTATGGCAAACGGCATTATCTCCATAACAGTCTGTTCCAAACACCTTCCCCGGAGTAATGTCATCATTTCCTGTGTCGTGTCAACTTTATCGCTTATGAGTGTTGCGGTATTCCGTATGATCTGTGAAATATTTCCACCTCCACGTTTTGCTACTGACAGCACCGCAGAGAATTGTCGGATCTCATCACAGCCGCTTCGCTCTGCCAGATCTTCCACCAGTTCTTCCAATGTGATGTTCAATATCATGCCTCTGCGTATCAATTCCAGTTCACAGTACATTACCGAGCGTTCTCCATAAAGCATCCTTATGTCCTCTCTGCTCTCCAAAAATGCATTTTCCACGGCATATCCAGCCTTCAGAGAATTGGACACTGCCAGGATGCACTCCTTGAACTGTATGGTCAGTTCCCATTGATTTCTGTTCCTCTGTCTGCGGACACATCCTTTGAAATACCAGATTCCCGGAAGGATCAGAACTATGATCGCAAATACGGAACGATAAAAGAACCAGGAAAAAAAGAGAATCATACCTGTCGTCTGCAACAATGGTTTTATAATATGTACTTTGTCATGAAACGGCGCTCGAATATCCCGCCGCTTTGAGCTTTCCTTCATGAAGCAGTCCTCCTGTTTTCTGCAATTTACCGACCACATTCCCATCGCTGCTCTCTCCCAGCTCTTCAAACCGGTACAAAGGATTCAGTCGTATCTCTCCGTTTTCGCATCCGATGACTTCGGTAATTTCCAGTACTTTTCTGCTCTTATCCCGGATCCTTCCAAGATGCACTATAATATCTACTCCGGAAGCGATCTGGTTCCGGATTGCCGGCAGTGGAAGGTCCATTCCCATAAGTACCATATTCTCCAACCTAGACAACATGTCTGCCGCACTGTTGGCATGACCGGTGGACATGCTTCCGTCATGCCCGGTATTCATACACTGCAACATATCGATAGCTTCCGCACCTCTAACCTCCCCTACAATGATGCGGTCAGGTCTCATGCGCAGTGAAGACCGGATCAGTTCACGGATTCCGATCTCTCTGCAGCCATCCTCACTGCCATTGCGGGTCTCTAAGCGTACCAGATTCGGAAGCCCCTGCAGCTGCAGTTCCGCACTGTCTTCAATGGTAATGATCCTCTGCTCCGACGGAATAAAACCTGACAGTACATTCAGGAAAGTCGTTTTGCCGCTGCCGGTTCCTCCGCTTACAAAAATGTTATAACCGGCTTTCACCAACATTTTTAATAATTCCGCAGCCTCCACGGATAATGTATCCATAGCGATCAGCTTCTGCATGGTAATGGGCTTATCCGGGAATCTCCGGATCGTAACGATCGGACCGTTCAGTGCGATCGGGCTCATGACAATATTGACACGGGAGCCGTTGCTAAGTCTGGCGTCCACGATCGGAGATGCCTCATTTACCACTCTGTTACATCCCGCTACGATCTGCTGGATCACATCCTGCAATTTTTCCATGGAATCAAATCCCCGATCCAGTTCCTGTAATTGTCCGTCCCTTTCGACAAAAATGTGTTCCATCCCATTGATCATGATCTCCGTAACAGAACTGTCCTCCACAAAAATCTGCAGAATATCCAGTCTTCGTAAGGAGTCAAACAATTCCTTACGCAGGCGTCTCCGTAGTTCTACTGAGCACAGCTCCAGACTGTCCTGCTCCATAAGTACTTCATCAATGGTGTCTTCCACCTCTTCATCTGTATAATCTCTTCCGTAATCCAGTCTCTCCTGTACCATCTGACGTAGTCTTCTTCTCTGTTCCAAGTAATCCATAATTATCCTTCTCCCTTTTATTTTTCCAGCAGTTCTATCTCTTTCCTTACATATTCTGCGAACTCTCCCCGGGTGTATTGCTCCAGATCCGATGGAAGCCTGTGAAAATACGGCAGACTCAATTTTCTCGTCTTATCCTTTACCGTTTCCCTTTCGCATAAAGCCAGCAGCTGTTCGTACTGGTTCAATTTACATTGCGAGATCGGATCTTCCTTCGTCAGCGTATATATCACCGTGCAGATCTGCAGCACCTCAAACAATCCTTGTATACTTTCGCTCAGATCCAGTATCACATATTCGTATTTCCCGAGCTCTTCAATGCGTTGAAACAGACTTCTCCATTCATCCAGTGTGATTTCCAGCAGATTCTGCCCGTTGCGCATCGGCGGAATATAGTCCAGATTTCCTTTTTTCTGAATTACAGTCTGCATCCGCAGTGAAAATTTGTCCGGATCTCCTGCCAGAAAATAGAGCAGGTCCGCCAAGTCCCTGTTCTGTCTCTCAGGCAGAAGCTCCATGATTCCGATGTAGTGTTCAAAATTCAGATATAACGCAGGATGCTTTTCTGCAATCAACTGTGCAAATGTCAGCGCAAAAGAACTCTGCAGACACCGGTGTACCGGAGAATAGATCCCTATAAATTTTGTCTTATACTCCGCACACAAAAGCGGCAGCCGTACTCCTACCGCCTCCACATACAGTTCCAGCAGTTCTTTCCACACCCCTTCCGCTTCCTGATATTTATTAATATTGGGAAACTGGTGCCATCTGAGTGTACCGCTTTCGTTCAGAATCGCCTGGCAGACAGGCTGCAACATCTCCAGTCTGTCCGCATAGGATGACTCTGCCACCACCAGCATAGTCACCTCTCCGGTCTTTTCACTGTCCAATAGTTCTTCTATTCCTGTATAAGTATGAATTTCCCAGGGCAGTTCCTTTTGTCTTTTTAAATATTCCGAAAAAAGTCGCGCATATTCTTCTTCCCGGTCATACAGGACAATAATCGGTTCCTTCTGTTCCATCAATAAATCCCTCCCACGTACAGCAGCACACTGCATAAAATCGGTCCTGCCATGCAGATTCCCGCCGCCTCCGATGCTCTATCCTCCGCAAAATACACTCTCCACTGCCCACAACGGACAACATCCCACACATATTCTCCCAGATAGCACAATCTCTCCCAAAGATTATGTGCCCGGTACATTTTACACAGTGCGAAAATTGCTGCGAAAAGCAGCGCGAAAAACAGAAAATACAGAACTCTGCCTGCCGGAAAAAAACCGGCACAGGCGCCCAGAAGCTTTACATCTCCCGCTCCCATGGCTCCGATGTAAAAGAACAGATAAAATGCCATGGTCGTTAACAGAATATTCCCCAGGTATCCACCAATCCCCGAAATCCCCTGCTCCCACAGTCTCGTTCCCAGCCCTGCGAGCAGGCATCCTAAAATTAATCCATTGGGAATCCTGCGGCTTTTGTAATCATAGCGGCAGGCAATGCCTAAAAGAAAACACAATATTAATTTTGTTCCGGTATTCGTTACATTCTCACTCTCCTCTCAGTTACTGTACAAGTGGTAATGCGGGATGAAATAATCCCAAAAGAATTGCAGATCTTATAAGATATCTTACAACCATCGCGATTGGTTGTAAGATGGATTATAGTCGTTGTTTTTCTATCTGACAAGTGCTTTTTCGTAAAAAAATAATCTTTGTTACATTTTAACAATCACGCTTGTAAAGTTTCCTGCCACATTCGCGCAAGTCCTTGATTTTACTGGATTTTTGCCTGTCAAAGCATTCGATAAACTACCAGTCCGTACAATGCAAGGATCCCCGGAAAGCCTAAGATACCTGCTGTCAGAACCGTAGCCGCGTTGATCCCTACGGTCACAGCGAGCCCCAGCATTCCCAGTCCCCAATTTATAAAACAGATCAGAATCGTACCGAAAACACTTCGTAATACAAGATTCAGAAACCACTCTGCGCGTTTACCCAGAAAACTTACCACAAGCAGCAATACACTCACTCCGATCAGGCCTAACAGTATTTTCGGATATTCCATGGCAACTCATTCCTTTACTTCTGCTGTTGCTACAATCTATTCCTGTTTTTCAGAAAAAATGTCTGCCACATTCATGCACGGCAGGTATAATTTCCCTTTTTAATTCCTATACTGTTAGTAGAAAGGACGGATAATTTATGAAAATCTTTTTTAGTCAGATAAATACGAATTCCGAAACCGTGGAAGAAGATCTCTCCCGCTTAGATTTAAAGGAGTCCATAAGAAAAACCCGCCAGGCTCTGGATATCGCCTATGCGGGTTTTGATAACGCATTGGAAAGTGATCTGATCGACAGTTATATTTACGAGATCAATGCTCTGCAAAAAAGATATCAGCATCTGACCGATCTCGCTGCCACCCTGCCCAGAGAACAGGAGGATTCTCTATACCAGCATTCCCCGATTCGTGCCCTGGTCAGCCATGTTTTCGGTTAACTGATTCCTGCCATAGGTCAGCCCCGCATATACTGTCTGAGAGTTATTCATCACAGGACCGGACGGATTCTGATCCTGGATCTGTCTGTATGCTTCACAGAGAGGTGCGATCACCTTACGTACATCCGCTAATGCTGCTTTGTCGCATTTTGCTTCGCATACAGCGAGTCTGCGGATACAGTACAGGTACAGACTGGACAATTCCGTCGCCGGACTGTATTCTCTGTGAAGAGAATTCAAAAGTTCATTGATACATCCCCTGGTCCTGCGAACCGCTTCCAGAAACTGCGCATCTTCTGCTGCCTGCTCAGCATCTGCAAGATACTGTAATGTCATTTCGTAGAGAATGACTACCAGCTGTGTGGCATTCGCCTGGGTGATCCGCAGAGTAAATTGTTGTTTACACTCTTTTGTCATTTTAAGTCCTCACTTTGTCACAAGCTCATTACTGTAACAGCTGCAATACCTGGGAAGGTCTCTCATTTGCTTGTGCCAGCATGGAGGTTCCTGCCTGTGCCAGGATCTGATAAGTGGTATAGGAAGTCATTTCCTCCGCCATATCCACATCCATAATACGGGAATAAGCGGCTGTCATATTCTCGTTAGTGACATCCAGGCTGTTGATCGTGGATTCCAGTCGGTTCTGGAATGCGCCCAGTCTTCCGCGGACACCGGATACATACTTGATTGCGCCGTCTACTCTTGCAATGGCATCCTTTGCTCCTGCCTGTGTACTTACATCAATGTCTTCAATTCCCATATTCTGCAGACTGACTGCCGGGATATTTACTTCCAGTACCTGTCCCTCATTTGCTCCGATCTGAAGGCGCATTGCTCCGATGCCGGTGGCATCGATCTTCAATGTATTGTAAGGACGTGCCTGTGCTCCGGAGACGTCCAGCCGCATTTCAAAACCGTTTTCTCCGGTAATTGTCAAAAGATCATCCTTCATCTCCGTCTTCAGCGCTCCTACACTCTCGAAGCCTTTCCCAAACTGTACATCTCCGTCCAGTTCAAAATTACCGTCTGCATCTTTTTTCAGAGACATATCCAGTGTGTATTCTTTGACGGGAACATCCGTAGAGTAATAATTCACTTTGATCTCATTACTGCTGGTATAACCCTTCAGGTCGAATTCACCATTCAACAGCTTCTGTCCGTTAAACTCCGTGGTATCGGAAATACGGGTGATCTCTTCCTTTAACTGTGTTACTTCATCCTGTATGGTTGCGCGGTCATCATCTGTCATAGTGCCGTTGGCAGCCTTGACGGAAAGCTCATTGATACGCTGCAGCATCTCACTGATCTCTGTCATGGCTCCGTCTGCAATCTCTATAATGGATACGCCGTCACTGGCATTCTGATTAGCCACGGACAGCCCCTCGATCTGAGCATTCATACGCTTGGACATTGCCAATCCGGCAGGGTTGTCCTTGGCGTGATTGATCTTCAGTCCGGAAGAAAGTCTCTCCAATGATTTGGACAGCAGATCGTCATTTGTGGATAAGGCATTGTTGGATAACATTGCCGATACGTTGTAATTGATTCTCATGTGTTACTCCTTACTTTCCGCTGCTGTCTGCGACAGCCTGCAGGAATCCTTTTGCCAGACGGTACAGCTGTTCCGTATCAATCCGACTCTCTATGGTATCCGCATTTTTTGTCTCTCCGGCTGCCATCCTTGTCATATCCCGGGAGCTGACGATAGGAAGCTTTTCTACTTTCCAGTCTGCAGAAGTATCTGTCTGAATCCGTTCAAGGAATATATCGGAGGTCTTCTCTAATTTCGTAACCTCTTCCGGTGTATTTCCTACGAGATAGCCATCGATGGTGTCTCCCTTTACCTGTAAATGTACCTCCAGCTCCATATCTTCGGCATTCACCCTAATCTCCACAGCACCGACAGCTCCGGCTCCCTGCTGTAAGGTAAGATGGACTCCCGCCAGCTGCTCGCCCAGGTACATCGGGAGAAAATATTCCTGCTTCTCCTGAAGGCTCCCCGCAAGACGCAGCTGCTTGTGTACCAGCTGCAGCTGTTTTACATCCAGATGCTCATCCGCCCGTTCCAGACTCATGGTCTCCACATCTTCTGCCGTATTCTGAAGCATGGTCCGATAATCCTCTGCAAAATTCTGCTGATCCAGCTGTTCCCACAGTTCGGAAGTTTCTGTCCCGGCAGGCACTTCGCTGCCTGCTGTCTGCAACATTTCTTTTTCCTGCCGATACTTTTCTCTGTATCTGCGCAGATTGCCAAACATCTCCGCCGGATCATCCATAAGTGCCTGGGCCGTCAAAAGATTCGATGCGCTGATGGGAAGTTCTCCCCTTTGCAGTAGTTCTGCGGCTTCCGGCGTCGTATTCCCCGCCTCACGCATCTGCTGCAGTCCTTGCCGGTCATACGCTGCTCTGCTTTCGCCATCATCTGACACCTCTGTCAGAACCTCTTTTGCCATACCCATCAGGATCTGTTCAGATATATTATTCGCGGACAAATGAATCTCCTGTGTCAGCCCGGTATCCTCCGACACTTTCCAGTCCATATGAGAAGCCCTTCTGCTTCTGGCTGCCGCCAGCAGAGTGGAAAATCGCAACTCTACACCGGTATTTACTACCGCGCCTACCGCTGCACCATCCTCTCTCTCGACCTGGTGCACCATTCGATAAATTCCGATATATGCTTTCCGTTCCTCTTCTGTAACATCCTTTTTCCGTTCCAACTGATATAGGAAACGGCAGTAGTCCTCCGCTTCTTCCTCATAGCTTTGGGGGTTCTGTGAAAAATAGGACTCCAGTTCATCAAAGGTCTTCTCCAGGGGATTTACACCATCCCGGATCATCTGTAACACATTTTTCGGTGTCAGTCTGTCCACCACTGCGCTGACCTGTCTGTCAGCTTCCTTGATCTTCTCGATATTTTCAGGCGTAATTTTCATACTGTTGTATGCTAGAATCCGGACAGCCCGCTGATTTTCCTGTGTTTTTTCTAATGACATCTCTGTTAGAATATCATCTACATTAGAAAATGCTTTCCGGATGCTGTCTCCCAGATCGCTTCTCGGTGCCGTCATCAGAGTCTCATAACGTTCGCCCGCTTCCTCATAGGCTTTCTGCATTGCAGCGCCTTCCTTATGGAAGTCAGAAACTGTCTCTGTGGCAGCATTCTGTTCCAAGCTATAGAGTCCCAGTACTCCGGCAGGCAATCCCGGCAATTCGGAAGCCACCTGCACTGCCTGGGTATAAGTCTCATATTTCGTCACTGCCTGAGACTCACCGGGAAAGTATTTTCCGGCAACCTCTGCCTCCGCCTTTCGCAGCGCTTCGATCAGCTGCTCCATAGGAGCTGTATCAATGGAAAAATCACTCTGTAAAAGCTTTACGTTCACTTCTGCCGTCATGCGCAGGCGAATCTCTTCCAGCTGTTTTCTCGCTGCCAGATTCTCTGCCGTGGCATCCCACTTTGCATCCGAGAACCAGTCCTGCAGCATTTTATCTGCTTTTTCATAAATCGTATCCTGTCTGCCCAGGTTCGCATACATCGGGGATTTTCCCTCCGCAATTGCCGCTGCTGCCGCCTGCGCAAAAGTGTCCTCCGTGACAGGATAGGAAATACCGTCCAGTTCCACAAGCTGCTGCAGCGTATCCGTAGTCAGCGGAAGGTCGGCACTTACCAGCCACTGTGCCTTCTGTCTGTTCTCATCGTTTACCGTCAATCCCGCATCCGCAATTACCTTGTCCATCTGCTCCTGCAGTTCCTGCGGGACATCATTATTCTGTACTTTCGCACCGCTGTTCTCTGCCACATAGAGGTTCCAGATCTCCGGTTCCAGTCCATTATCCACCAGGTAGCTGACCGCACCTTCTTCCGGTTCCTTCAGGGAAGCTGCCATATCCCAGGCGCTTTTCAGTTCATTTATATTTTCCTGTGTCAAAGGAAGATCCGCGGAACGGAACTGCTCTTCGATGCTTCGGGCTAAAGTATCACTTCCTACCGCTGCCGCCAGGGTATCCATGTCGATATCATCCGTATATCCTGCGATCTGCTGTCCGGAACGCACCAGCTCTGCCTTGATCTTATCCACGATGGTGACCGCTGTATCCTGATCTAATTCTCTAGGATCAAATCCATCCTCACAGGCCTTCGCATAGTCCTCCTGTGACATGGTATGCGACAGCAATGTCATATAGTCCTGCTGCAACGCCACATTAGCATTCCCGGCATCCTGCTGCAGCTCCATCAGAGATTTTCCTTTGTTGTTCTCTTCCTTTTCTAAAGAAGACATGGGCACTGCGGCCTGCCCACTCTCGTATACTGCCCCGAAATTCACATTTACGCTCTTTTTACTGCGCCATGTCTTGTCTTTGCCCCAGTTGTTTTTCTCTGTCCGGTTACTTTCTGTTCTATTGTCATTTTCATTGATCGTCTGATTCTGAAATGTTATCTTCACGCCTGTCGTCCTTTAAATCCTCTTACGAATACAAGCATTCAAAGAGGTCTTAGTGATATTTACATGTCTCTGAATAGTTATGAAAAAAGATGAGTGCACTTTGGGTCACACTCATCTTTTATTTCGGTTGTTTTATATGATTTCTTAACCTGACCTAGAACAGAAATACCGCAGCGCCATAGGGTGGCAGATCAAAGCTGATGGAGTAATCCTTATAATGATAAGGCTTTTTCTCCGCCGTAATCTCTGTGGGAATCTCGTTTCCCCAGCCGCCGAACCGTTCCTCATCACTGTTCAGCAGAAGCTTATACTTTTTCTTCTTAGGCACGGGAACAGTATAGTTCTCCCATTTCATCGGGGTCATGTTAAGTACAAACAGCAGATTATTCTTGCCACTGGAACATTTTCTCACGAAGCAGTATGTACTGTGCTCCGCATCATCCGCGTTCATCCATTCAAAGCCGTCCCAGGTATTGTCAAGCTCGTACAGAGCAGGGTATTTACGATACAGCTTTAACAGCTCCTTTACATAAGTATGTACGCCCTGATTCAGCTTCTCACCTAACAGATACCAGTCAAGCTCACGCTCTTCGCTCCACTCTCGCTCCTGTCCGAAATCCTGTCCCATAAATAATAATTTCTTGCCGGAATGCCCGAACATGTAGCTATACCCCACACGAAGGTTGGCATATTTATCTGCCGGATATCCGGGCATTTTATTCACCATGGAGCACTTCAGATGCACCACTTCATCATGGGATAAGGGTAAAATATAATTCTCGCTGTCATTATAACTCATGGCAAAGGTCATAGCATAATGATCGCCTTTCCGGTACAGAGGATCCAGCTTCATATACTCGCAGAAATCATGCATCCAGCCCATATTCCACTTGAAGGAAAATCCTAAGCCTTCCTCCCCGATACCACTGGTGACATTAGGCCATGCGGTAGATTCCTCGGCAATTGTCAAAAATCCCGGATAAGTTCCGCGGATCACTGAATTCAGATGATGGAAGAACTCAATGGCTTCCAGGTTCTTATTGCCGCCAAATTTATTCGGCAGCCATTGTCCGTCCTTTTTACCGTAATCCAGATACAGCATGGATGCTACTGCATCTACACGGATACCGTCTACATGGAACTCTCTCAGCCAGAACAGAGCATTGGCTACCAGGAAGTTCTTCACTTCATTTTTGCCATAATTAAATATCTTCGTTCCCCATTCAGGATGTTCTCCCAAACGAGGGTCGGGATGTTCAAATATGCACTGTCCGTCAAATTCTGCCAGTCCGTGTGCATCGGTTGCAAAATGTGCCGGTACCCAGTCCAAAATAACTCCGACACCTGCCTTATGCAGTTCATTGACCAGATACATAAAATCCTTAGGCGTTCCATAACGGGACGTAGGCGCATAGTATCCGGTCACCTGATACCCCCAGGAGCCATCATATGGATGCTCAGCGATTCCCATAAGCTCTACATGGGTGTATTTCATCTCTTTCAGATATTCCACGATCCGGTCAGCAAACTCCCGATAATTATAGAATCCTTCCGCAGTACCGTTATTTGGATGCTTCATGAAAGAACCGATATGACACTCATAGATCGCCATGGGCTCCTTGTTCATATCTTTTTTATCCCGGGCTTCCATCCACTTGGAATCCTTCCAGTCGAATCCCGTGATATCAGTAACAATGGACGCTGTTCCGGGTCTGTATTCCGCATAATTGGCAAAGGGATCGGCTTTGTACAGTCTTCTGCCATCTCTCGCATAGATCAGGAACTTATACATTGTTCCTTCTTCCACGCCGGGAACGAACAACCCCCAGATACCACCTTCTCCCAGCTTCTGCATGGGATGAGACTCCTCGTTCCATTCATTGAATGTGCCGATGACATTCACCTGTGCTGCATTTGGTGCCCATACCCCGAAATAGACTCCCTGCACACCATCTTCCGTCGACAGATGCGCGCCCAGTTTTTTATAAATATCATAGTGCGTTCCCTGGGCAAAAAGGTACTGATCTGCTTCGGAAATAAATACCTTCTCCTTCATCATAGCTGCGCCTCCCGCTATATATTTTTAACTATTCAGAACCCCATTCGCCCTATAAACATTGATAAATGTTCTTACGAATGCAAGCATTCGACGCCCATTCGTCAATGTTTACATGGCTCTGAATAGTTATACAAAATCTTTCTCAGTGAGGATGATCATATCCTCATCGTCATATCTCTTGGCAAACAGAACATCAAAGAAATGCTTTAATGTCTTTTTATTCGCATGCGCAATTGCCTCATCCACGATCTCTTTCACATCTACCACGGTAACCACATGGTCTATGGTCTGCATATCTTCAATTCTGGTATGCAGTGCGAGAACTCCCAGCTCATCAATGGAGTATTCCATTTCCCGGGCGTATTGTCTTCCGAATGCCACCAGTGTATCGTTACTGAGAGCTTCCACATCCATGCGGGCTGTAAAGCTTTCTTTCAGTTTTTCATGCTTTTCCAGGAAACGGTCGATCTCACGCTTGGTATCCTCCAGGATAATAACGATTCCCTGATTCTCCTGCTGCAGGGCTTTATACAGGGTGTTCACCGTAGCATCGTTCATTTCCGATGCCTTGCAGATAATAAGCGCTCCGTTCTTCAGCTTGGATAATGTATCGGCAGCGTCCTTTTTATTCAGCGCATGTCCGGAGATTTTGGCAACTTTTCCGGAAAAATTGCTGTCGGTAGCCTGGATCTCACGGATCATATTTTTCGCAAGGGATAAGGTATCCATGCCTTCTTCACCGGTGATGATCACATTGCCGGTATAGGCAGCCAGGCTGATATTATCAATGGCTTTGACTAACTGTTCTCTTGCGGACTTACTCTGAATAAAGGGCGCATACAGCTCGCGCTCTTCTCTGGTAAGCGCACGGACTTTTGCCTTGTCTCTCTCCACTACGGGAGGCTCCGGGGTCTGCGGCTGCTCGTCCTCAGGGACTTCTTCTACCGCTTGTTCTTCCGGCTCCTCTTTGGCCTCCTCTACGGATTCCTCCGATGCTTCTTCGATCTCTGTTATAGTTTCCTCCGACACCTCTGTAATCTCTGCCGCAGGTTCCTGCGTCACTTTCATATTGGCAACAGCTTCCGGTTCCTCTGTTGCGGGTTCTTCCTCATATTCCGCTACGGCAGGTTCCTCTTCAAGTTCTTCTACCTCTTCAAGTTCTTTTACCTCTTCAGTGTCAACGATATCCGTATCAGCAGGTTCCGGTTCCAGCTCTTCAACTTCATCTGTGTCCGTAACCACATCAGCATCCGCTGCTTTTTCTTTTTCCAGTTTCTCTAACAGTCCATCTCTTACTGCCTGTTCAAATTCCGTGAACATGGCACCGGTCTGCTGCAATACATGCTGGCGGACTTCTTCTTCTCTCTTTTCGAGGTTTTCTTTCTTTTTGCGTTCCCACTCTGCCAGAATGTCTTCAATATTCATCTGACCGGTAATCTGCTTCTCGATGCTTTCCGCCTCGGGCATTACCAGGCTGATCTGTCCGTCGGATTCCTGTGCCAGTACATTTGCCAGTTCCTTGGGAGGTTCCACCGGTACGGTCACTTCATGCATTTCATGAATCTCTTCGGCAGGGTTCTCCGGCTTACTCTCTGTCTCCACAGGCGCCTTCGGCTCTGCTTCCGACAATTCCGGTACAACATCCTGTTTCTTAAGAGATACCGGTTCCTCCGGCAGGATCTCCTCGGTCTCTACCTCAGGAACCTGAGACAGATCACCGATCTCTCCGGTCTCACCAAAGAACACCTCGGAACCTTCGATCTGCTCGGTCTCCGGCTCCAGATCATCCTCACTGACCTCTGCAATCTCCGGATAATCCAGAGATTCTGTATCGGAATCCATCATAGGTGCTACGATAGAACGGGTAATGGAGTCCGCTGTCGCTTTCGCGGTATCTTCTTTTGGCTCCTCACCGAGGACTTCACGAAGTCCCGCTGCAAGTTCTGCCTGCAGATTGATAGTATTATACTGACCCACATCCATGGTCTTCACATGAATATCGAAATCATCCTGCTCCGGCTGTGCGGAGGTCTCCTGCGCCGGTTGCTGCATGGGTTCATAGACCTGGGTATCTCCGGATACCCGGTCATAGTTATCCTCCTGAACATAGCCCTGATTCTGATCGTAGTTTCCGTCCTGAGGATAGTCCTGCGCATGCCCCTGGCTTTGGTCATAGTTCCCATCCTGGGAATAATCCTGAGTATAATTCTGATCATACCCCTGACCCTGATCATAGCTTCCGTCCTGGGCGTAACCCTGATCATAACCCTGATTCCCGCTATACCCGTTATCCTGCACAGAGTTCTGCGACGGGATAAAGCTTCCGGGTGCATCGAACCGATGATCGTATTTTTCCTGCTGCTCCGGTGTCAACGGCTGATGGAGCATTTTCAGTTCCATCGCCTTAATCACATATTTTCCTTCGCCGAACCAAAGGATCAGTTCATCACATTCCTCTACACATCTGGCTGCCAGTCCCACTCTGTGATACAGGTATGCCAGTTCATATGCCCATTTTTCCCTATAATCTCTCTTCTTCAGTTCTTCCAAAACTGAGATTCGTTCTTCAAGGCTCACGTCCTGCGCCTCGTACAATTTATACTGCAGAATATATCTTCCCGAATCCTTGGGCGCCACCTGTACGAATTCCTTATAATATTCTATCGCCTGTACGTATTCTTCCATTTTAATGGAAAGTTCGCACAGGGAATAGCAGATGGTCCTTCCGCCGGGACGACGTTCATATGCCAGAAGCAACATATCTCTGGCATCCTCATATCTGCGATTGATCTTATAGAGATCACTGATCGTACACAGCATCATGACACTTTTTACACGACGCCAGTCAATCGTGTCGGCAATTTCAGCAGCCTGTGCATATTCTCCCCGGCTGATCAGGTCTTTGATTTCTTCCGCTCTTAATTTATATTCACTCTTATCCAAGGTATTTCGCTCCCTTAACCTTTTCTTGTCCTAAGTTCCTATTTTCACCAAAGCAGACTATCCCACTTTTTTCTTATTCAGTGTATCATAGTCACTATACGTATGTCAAAATCAAACTGGGGAAATTGTAGTGGAAATTACGCGAGCAATGAGCCGCGCATAGGCATAAGGAAAGACAGCGATGGGCGCTCACGCACACATCGCTGTCTTTAATCACAGATATTTTCCCGTAATGCTGTCGGCATTTGCCCTGATCTGCTCCGGAATTCCCACAGCGACAACTCTGCCGCCGTCTTCTCCACCACCGGGTCCCATATCAATGATGTAATCGGCATTGCGGATCACATCCAGATCATGTTCAATGACAAGTACCGTTGCCCCATTGTCTATCAGCGCCTGAAATACCTGCAACAGAGTCTGTACATCTAACGGATGCAGTCCGATCGTCGGTTCGTCGAATACAAATACGGAATCTGACTGTCCTCTTCCCATTTCGCTGGCAAGCTTCAACCGCTGAGCCTCCCCGCCGGAGAGGCTTGGTGTCTCTTCGCCTAATGTTAAATATCCCAGTCCCAGATTTTTCAGTACTTCCAGACGCTGATGCACGACTTTCCAATCCTCTGTCGCCTGCAATGCCGCCGTTACATCCATCTCCATCATCTGCGGCAGAGAATAACGTTTCCCCCGTTTGTTCGCATAGCAGATGTCCCATGCCTCTCTGGCATAGCGGGAACCGCCGCACTCCGGGCAGGGCACATCCACATCCGGCAGGAACTGTACGTCCAGACTGATCTGTCCGGTACCGTCGCAGACCGGGCATCTTAGTTTTCCGGTATTGTAAGAAAAATCTCCCGCCTTATATTTCTTATTTTTCGCATCCGCGGTTTTCGCATAGATCTTCCGCAGTTCGTCATGCACATTGGCATAAGTGGCTACCGTGGAACGCACATTAATACCGATGGGGGATGCATCGATCAGTTTTACATGGGCGATACCCTCCGCGGTGATACTTTTTACATGGCCGGGCAAATGTTCGCCGTTTAACTTTGCTTCCAGTCCGGGAATCAGACTTTCCAGCACCATGGTGGTCTTACCGGAGCCGGAGACACCGGTAACGACCGTAAGTCTTCCTTTGGGAATGTCTATTTCCAGAGGCTTTACCGTATGGATGGCATCTGTGGACAAATGAAGCTTTCCCGGTGCAAATATTTCCTCCCAGGCGATGGGTTTACGGATACGCATATCCGCAGTCTGCGCCAGAAAAGGACCGATCATGGACTCCTTTTTGGCGATTACCTGTGGAATCGTACCCTGTGTAATCACATAGCCGCCTCCGGCACCGGCTTCCGGTCCCATCTCGATCAGCCAGTCCGCTTCGGACAGAATCTGGGTATCATGGTCTACCAAAATAATGGAGTTGCCGTCAGCAATCAGGTCATGCATCACCGCATTCAACCCCACAATATTCGAAGGATGCAGACCGATGGAAGGCTCATCCAGCACATAGAGCACTCCTGTGGTACGGTTCCGCACTGCACGTGCCAGCTGCATCCGCTGTCTCTCCCCGGTGGACAGAGAGGCTGCCGCACGATCCAGAGACAGGTAAGTAAGTCCAAGATCCATCAGCCTTTTGGCCACAGTTTGGAAGGATTCGCAGATAGATTCCGCCATAGGCCGCATCTCTTCCGGCAGGGAATCCGGCACTCCCGCTACCCAGTCCACCAGTTCTTTCAGGGGCATCTGGCAGGCCTGCACAAGCCCTATACCCCGAAGTCTCGGTGCTCTGGCCGCATCCGAAAGTCTGCTGCCGCCGCATTCCGGGCAGATGTCCTCCTTTAAGAATTTTTCCACACGCTTCATGCCCTTTTCGTCTTTCACTTTTGCCAGGGCATTTTCTACCGTGTATACCGCATTGAAATATGTAAAATCCAGTTCTCCCGCCTGATTGGTCTTTTTCGCCTTATAAAAAATATGTTTCTTCTCCGCGGGACCGTGATAGACGATCTCTTTTTCCCGATCTGTAAGTTCCCGGAAAGGCACATCCGTCCGCACTCCCATTTCCCGACAGACATCTGTCATTAAAGACCACATGAGACTGTTCCAGGGTGCCACCGCTCCCTCGTCAATACTCAGGGAATCATCCGGCACAAGAGAATTCAGGTCCACAGTCCGCACACTTCCCGTACCGCCGCATTTCGGGCAGGCTCCCTGAGAATTGAATGCCAGTTCCTCTGCGCTGGGAGCATGTACCTTCGCTCCGCATTCCGGGCACAGGATCTCCTGCTCCGCCGCTACTTTCAGGGTCGGAGGCACATAATGGCCGTTAGGGCAGCGGTGGGATGCCAGTCTGGAATACATCAGACGCAGACTGTTCAAAAGCTCCGTTCCGGTTCCAAAGGTACTACGGATCCCGGGAATTCCGGGGCGCTGATGCAGTGCCAGAGCAGCTGGAACATAGAGGACTTCATCCACCTGCGCTTTCGCCGCACCGGTCATACGTCTTCTCGTATATGTGGACAAGGATTCCAGATAACGTCTGGAGCCCTCTGCATAGAGGACACCCAGTGCCAGCGAAGATTTCCCCGAACCGGATACCCCGGCGATCCCCACGATTTTGTGCAGGGGAACATCCACATCTATATTTTTCAGGTTATGAACCCTTGCACCTCTTACCTTAATATGCTTTGGTTCATTAGCTTCGTATTCCATGACAGCATTCCTCATCTTTTGATTTCATTTATTAAAACAGATCCAGCATATTGTCCAGATAGATTTCTTCTCTGACCTGCAGCTGGTACTCCGGCTTCGTCATATAGTACAGTAAAAATTCCAGAACCAGTGCACTGCCCAGTCCCCGGCCTTCGATCTTATAATTGGAAAATCCCATAGGCAGATAGATCTTCTGAATATCTCCCACGCTGATAAATCCGGGATTTTTCATGGCTTTGGAGAAACGATAGCCCTCCTCCGCCCCCGGTGAGGTACAACTAAAATCCGGCTCCTCTCCCAGATTCCTGCGGCTGACGGCTTCGTAGCATTCCTTTCTGTCCTTACATCCGAAATAACAACACTCATTGCACAAAAATTCCACTTTGTCTTTCTGTGATTCTGTCAGCGTATTTAATTTCTCATAAGCCTTGTTCAGGCGGAAATCCGGTACAACATAGCGAAAATCGTCTCTGTCGGTCTCCTTTTTTAACGCTTCAAAATCCGTCAGGACTTTTGTGGTGGAGGATACCGGATAAAGCTCCGGATAATGACTTTTCAGATACTGTAACAGCAGCTCCGAGTGGACGATCACGCCGTTCTCCGGGGTTGCATTTTCCACGAACAGATCACAGAGTTCATTGCATTTTCTGTCCGAAAGATGTTCCTCGCGAAGAAGGGAATTACTGAAGGTCAGACGGGCTGAAATGCCGTATTCCTGTAACAACGCCAGCACTTCTCTTGCATCGTGATCCTCCAGTGAGACGCGGCCGCCTCCCCAGATGCAGTCCGGCGGTGCTCCGTAGATGGAGCCGATGTCACACCAGTCGTAAAAATATTCCCGATGCTCCCGGAACAATGGCAGAAATATCCGGTATAGTTCATAGAATTCAAACAGACCGGGAAGATGGTAACAAGCTGTTTTTTGCATATGGCTCATACTAATCTCCATTCGTCTTTGATACCTACGGATTGCTTCGTGCTACGCACTCCCACAATCTTGGTATCTCTATAATTTATTTTACTAAATCCATACAGTCTATGTATTTTTTCCCAATTAAAAACGAATAAATGCTTCTATGCTCCTCTGTCATATTTTTCGTAGCATCATATGCGGTTGTATTATTATCATGGAAATATTGAGGAAAGTATTTCGGATCAATATCGAATTTGATGGTTACAAAAAAAATAGTTTGTCATTATATTTTCTCCAAAAGGTAAAAAGTACAATCCATGTAAAGAATAACAAACTGCTTATCGCTGGAAAGCATTATGTCTACTGCCGGAGACTTCCCCTTTATTCCATCTCTTGTGCCCCTTATTTTTAAATCCTGTAATTCATCATAATTCAAAATCCAGTCATATAGTTCCGAATCTTCTTTTACGTCTCCACTAACATTATAGATTAAATTACGCTCTTTTATAGGAGATACCTCATAAGAGGGTTCTAAAATCTCACATTGATAACGTTCATATTTTTCAAGTCCTTCAGTGGAAAATGCATCTTCATTTATCACAATATGGTCGCCTATGATGTCATGCCCCTCCGGATAATTCGTATAATCGTTTTGTATTTCTGTAAAACCAAGCAATTTCGTGACTTTCCACTCACCAAAAAACAATTCTTTGATTTCATCCATGGAAAATTCTTCTACACTATCATCTACTTTTTCCGGATTTTGCTCTGTTGTTTTTTCCTCATTAACGTTTTCCGTCTCATATAACGGTGCTAATAATTTTTCATATTTATCATCACTGAAGAAATCCGGAATCATTTTAATGTCCTCTATATACCAGCCATCTTCACGATAAGACGCTTCTGTGCATTTTACTGTATTTTGACTTTTATCATTATCCCGGAATGAAATAAAACGAACCATTGTCTTTCCATCTTTTTCAAACAAAGTAGCACCGAAATAGACTTCATCATCAAATGTATCCGGCTGTTCAAAATCAATATCAGGGTTATGAATAAAGTTGTATGGATACTCCACCCAGCCTGTATCCTCCAAATGCAGAATGGAGATATTAACAGTACCGGAATCGATTCCTCGTGTTGCTCTTTTCAACAGCACATCTGCCTTCCCATTTCCCGTTAAGTCACCGGTAGTAACCGTCGATTCAAAATACCCTCTATAATCTTTTATTGCCACATCTACGCCATTTACATTCGCTATGATTGTTGTAAATCCAGCATCACATCTGTCGATCACACGTACCCTGTCTTCTTTTCCATCTCCGTTTAAATCTGTTCTCGATTCAATTCCAAAATCGATGGGAACGGCACTCGTCTGATAAGCACACCCCACTAAAAAAATACCACTTGTCATTAACAGTAGTATTTTTCTGACTGCAAATTTCGTACCTAACAATGTCTTCATGTACTTTCCTCACCCTTCTCTAAATACAATTCAAAATCAGTCAAATATACACTCAAAAATATTGAACAAAGCAGCCATAAGTATATTATAGCTTATCCGGAAAAATGAAACAATCTGTTTCCAACTTCAAAAAAACAGGGACACATTGCATGCCCCTGTCTGTTTTTTGATAAGAATTGTGATCTGACACGATTAAAGTTCCTGCTACTTCTTTCACCAATCGAAGCTTTGCCCACTGCTCTTCCTCGGTCAACTTATTGCCGATCTCGCAAGAGGCAAATCCACCGGATCTCTCGTCATCAAACTCTAGGAAATAAGTATTCACAT